>Ga0079294_100507_pt1 | contig 2407 bp, 2 predicted proteins | sample Wag4S2014_12_3_FD_74790 | JGI IMG/M metagenome (GOLD analysis project Ga0079294, IMG submission 74790) | Deep subsurface shale carbon reservoir microbial communities from Ohio, USA - Utica-2 Time Series 2014_12_3 | ecosystem: Environmental > Aquatic > Deep subsurface > Shale gas/oil reservoir >... | reverse complement strand
ATTGAGATAGTTTTAGATAAACTGACACTGACACAGATTACTGACACTGATATGTATAGGAGGTTATAGAATGAGTGAGAAAGTATTAATGAAAGGAAACGAAGCGATTGCCGAAGCAGCCATTAGAGCTAACTGCAAACATTTCTTTGGGTATCCGATTACGCCCCAAAATGAGCTGCCGGCTTATATGGCTAGAAAATTACCTAAAATAGATGGTGGAGTCTTTTTGCAAGCAGAGAGTGAAGTAGCAGCTATAAATATGGTCTATGGTGCTGCTGGGGCGGGAGCGAGAGTGATGACTTCTTCTTCTAGTCCAGGCATTAGTTTGAAGACAGAGGGAATATCATATATTGCTGGGGCTGAGCTACCAGCAGTAATTGTTAATATAGTACGGGGCGGTCCAGGCTTAGGTGGTATTCAACCGGCCCAATCTGATTATTTTCAAGCAACTAAAGGTGGAGGACATGGTGACTTTAAATTAGTAGTATTAGCTCCATCTTCAGTTCAAGAAGCTGTAGATTTAACTATGGAAGGGTTTGATATTGCTGATAGATATAGAACTCCCGTTATGGTGATTGGTGATGGAATTATCGGTCAGATGATGGAACCAGTAGAATTTAAGGATATCGGTGCCGATGACTTACCAGAGAAAGATTGGATTACTGATGGCGCTAAAGGGAGAGAGAAGAATGTTATCAACTCTTTACATTTACAGCCAGAAGATTTAGAAGAACATAACTGGAAGTTAGATAGAAAATATAAGGAAATCAAAAAGAATGAGGTAAAGTATGAAACTGAAAATATGGAAGATGCTGAAATAGCAATTGTAGCTTACGGAACAACAGCAAGAATCGCCAAGACGGCAATTAAAGAAGCAAGAGCCGAAGGGATTAAGGTTGGTTTAATTAGACCGATAACTCTCTTCCCATTCCCAGAAGAAGTAATTAATCAAGCAGCCGACCAAGTAGACAGTTTTTTAACGGTAGAGATGAGTACTGGTCAGATGGTAGAAGATGTCCGCTTGGCTGTTAACGGGAAGAAACCGGTTGAATTTTACGGAAGAACCGGTGGAATGATTCCTTCGCCAGCAGAGATAGTAGAGCAGTTAAAGGAGGTAAGAGGATAGATGGAACAGATAGCAGGTCGACCAAATGCTTTAACAGATAAAGAGTTTCACTATTGCCCAGGCTGTACCCATGGGATAGTCCATCGTTTAGTAGCCGAAGTAATCGATGAGTTAGGAGTGCAAGAAGAAGCTATTGGAGTAGCCCCGGTGGGATGTGCAGTATTAGCCTACGAATACTTCGATGTAGATATGCATGAAGCTGCTCACGGTAGAGCACCAGCAGTAGCAACCGGAGTTAAAAGAGTGCACCCAGATAAAGTAGTCTTTACTTACCAAGGAGACGGTGACTTCGCCTCAATTGGTACCGCCGAATCAGTACATGCGGCTAGTAGAGGAGAAGAGATAACAGCTATCTTTATTAATAATGCAATCTATGGGATGACCGGAGGTCAGATGGCACCAACAACTTTAGAAGGTCAAAAGACAACTACATCGCCATACGGTAGAGATGTAGACCACGCTGGCCATCCAATCAAGATGTCAGAGATGTTAGCAACTTTAGAAGGGGCAGCTTATGTAGCAAGAGTCTCAGTAGACTCACCAAAGAATATCAAAAAAGCCAAAAAAGCAATCAAAAAAGCCTTCGAAGTACAGCTAGCCGGCGAAGGATTTGCGTTAGTAGAAGTATTATCCACCTGTCCAACTAACTGGGGCCTATCGCCATTAGAAGCAATAGACTGGCTACAAGAGAATATGTTACCTTACTATCCACTAGGTGAGATTAAGAGTAAGGAGGAGGATAAGTAATGGCACTAGAAGAAGTAATCATGGCTGGATTTGGTGGTCAAGGAGTAATGTTAATGGGACAGTTATTAACCTATGCTGGGATGAAAGAAGATAAAGAAGTATCTTGGATGCCATCTTATGGCCCAGAGATGCGCGGAGGAACAGCCAACTGTACAGTAATAGTCTCCAAAGAGCTAATAGCTTCGCCAGTAGTACCGAATCCAACGACAGCAATAGTAATGAATCGACCATCATTAGATAAGTTCGAATCAGATATAAAAGAAGGTGGTCATCTATTTATCAATAGTTCATTGATAGATAAAGAAGCTGAGCGAGAAGATGTAGAAGTAGTAAAGGTACCAGCCAATGAGATAGCAAACGAACTAGGCAATAGTAAAGTAGCCAATATGGTAATGTTAGGTGCGTTCATAGCTAAGACTGAGGTAGTAGACTTTGACTCAGTAATGGATGCTTTAGCAGATGTACTACCAGAACATAGACATAACTTGTTACCTCTTAATGAGAAGGCATTAAAGAGAGGTAAGGAAGTAGTAG
>Ga0079294_100502_pt1 | contig 2452 bp, 1 predicted proteins | sample Wag4S2014_12_3_FD_74790 | JGI IMG/M metagenome (GOLD analysis project Ga0079294, IMG submission 74790) | Deep subsurface shale carbon reservoir microbial communities from Ohio, USA - Utica-2 Time Series 2014_12_3 | ecosystem: Environmental > Aquatic > Deep subsurface > Shale gas/oil reservoir >... | reverse complement strand
TTATAAGCAGTTCGCTTATATCCTCCTAAGTCATTGATCACTTCTTCTAAAGTCTCTTTGCATCTATTGATAAACTTCTTAATCGACTTATATAACTCACCATCACTACCTTTTGCTTTTTCTGCTTCCCTTTCCATACTAACTACTAACCTATCCATTAAGGGAAATATGAGCAGGTCAGTATGCTCTTCAATCTTGATTATATTATTATAAATTAGTCTTTCTTTATCTAAGACTAATCCATACTTCTCATCATACTTTTTTAAGAATGCTTCGGTTACATTATCTAGCTTTCTACCTTTATCTTTAATTTCAGCTTTAATTTGTTCTACTGAATTTTCACTAGCTATCTCTTTTAAATCTTTTATTATCTCCTCAATCCCTTTAACTTCATCGTTTACCCTTCTATATTCTCCTACTTCGTCTGGAGATACAATATTCTCTTCAAAATAATGTGCTATTTTCTCTATGCTCTTAACTCCCTGCTTTTGGATGCTTTCATCTCTTAATTTATCTAAAATCCACCTTGCTTTTTGAGATCTAATAGTTTCATCATACAACCCGAACATATCTCCTTCGCTATACCTTCTCTTTGCTAATCCTCTTCCACCATTTAATCCCTGCCATGCTTCCTTGCATGAGTTATAACGAAATTCATACCAGACCCTTGTCCTTGCCTTAATTGCTTTCTTTTTATCACTGTCTTTATTATCAATATACTCTCTTAGATTTTTAACACAATTGTAAGGTTTAGTGAAATCAATTACTTTTCTATTTCCATTTTGGACCTTTTCAAAAAACAAACCATAACCAGCATTATATGACATTGAAAAAATAGCACTCTTTTCTGCTTTGGTCAATTTAGAATAGTAATCTTTATTAGTTCCTGTATTCGCAATCTTTTTTACAGCTTTGAATTTGTCTTCTGCTACTATGTCAAATAAGATATTTGCATATTCGACACTTGGTAATTTTATTTTCTTTAATTTTATTTCTATAATATCGCTATCTCTGTCTTTCTTATATTCTTGAATTATTTCAAATAAATTTAATTCTTCATAATCAAAATTATCACTACTTATTTGATTTGCTCTATCAAACATCTTCTTCAATTCACTTTCACTATGTACTATTAAATCTAATCCATAACCTATAGCTAGGTTATCTGCTGAATCTTGATGGATTTGTAAATATTCATCTTTTAATCTCTTTTGTCTAAATTCAACTAAATATAAAGATTCATTTTCAAAACTTTTAATTAATTCAATACAACTGTTTAAAATTTCATCTCTATAACTCATTTTTTATTCTTCCTTCCTAATTATTTTAAATTTTGCATTTTTAATTGTACCTTTGTATTTGGGGATTTTATTAACTTCTATTAATACATCCGTTCTTTTATTCTCATCTGCAATAATAGAATCATTATCTAAATTTGTTCCTATCTTCATTAATTTAGGTGCATAAATTCTTTCCAAATTATCATTCCATCTTATACTAAAACTGTATTTAATAGTATTTAATTGTGGTAAATTAACTGCTTTAAAGTCATTATCCCAAATTCCAAAACTACCAACACTTTTTAAGTTATTCAATTGTAAAGTATCTATTTTAGTTCCATTGATAGTTAAACCACCAACTTTTTTTAGTGATTTTAAGTTAAGATAATTAATATTGTTGCAACTTATTAAATCTAAGAACTTATTAACTTTTTTTAGATGACTAAAATCTAACTCTTTTAAATCATAATTTTCATGTATATTTATATATCCACCAACATACTGCAACCTGGGTAAATTTATTCCTTCTAAATTATCATTATATTCAATATTTATTCCATTTCCATTACTACCTTGGATTTCTTTTAATTGGTGAAAATTTATTTGTTTTAACTTGAAATTTCTGGCTACATGTAATTCACCTTTTATGGTTTTTAAATTAGGCATATTTATCTCTTTTAAGTTGTCAAGTGATTCGAAATATAAAATTGATACCGTTTCCAATAAAGGAAAAGATACTATTTGTAAATCTCTTTTTGCCTTTTTTCCGGTATAGAATATACCAACTACTTCTTTTAAATTTGGCATACTTGCTATTTTAGTTGTATTTATTTTTAAGTTTCCTTTAACAACTTCAATACTTTTAGCTTTTTCGTAATTGTCATCAGTCAAAATAAAATCACCATTAATAACAATTTTTTTATCTTTCATATCTTGCTGATTGCTAGCATAGATAAAGGCTGACACACTTAATAAACATAACATCATAATGCTTAAAATCAATATCTTTCTTTTCAACTTAATCCCTACTTCCTTTAATCTTAAATTACTATTCTCACCTTAACAGTAAATTATTTACTTGTGATTGTAAAAAATAAACTTCTAACTTTTAAAAAGATTATTGTCAATTAAAGTTATATTTAAAAAATCGTCACTCAAGCTAATTAATAATC
>Ga0079294_100293_pt1 | contig 4302 bp, 4 predicted proteins | sample Wag4S2014_12_3_FD_74790 | JGI IMG/M metagenome (GOLD analysis project Ga0079294, IMG submission 74790) | Deep subsurface shale carbon reservoir microbial communities from Ohio, USA - Utica-2 Time Series 2014_12_3 | ecosystem: Environmental > Aquatic > Deep subsurface > Shale gas/oil reservoir >... | reverse complement strand
CACTCTATTATCATTTAAAAGTAAGTTTATTTATTCAACAAGTTAATATTATTCAATTATTTTAGCTACAATAATACTTCCTTCATAAAGTAAAATCAATGGTAAAGCCATCATAGTTTGTGAAATAATATCTGGTGGCGTCAATATAGCAGCAAAAACGAAGATACTAACTATTACGTATCTTCGATTACTAGTTAAAAATTCAGAAGTAATTAAATTTAGTTTAACTAATAAAGTTATTAATAGTGGCAACTCAAAGACTACACCAAATGGAATTAAAATACTAATAATAAAAGAAATATATTTACTTAAAGAAAACATTGCTTCTAAATTATTAGATGTAAAACCTAAAAAGAACTTAATCCCAAAAGGAATTACTACAAAAAATCCAAAAGCTGCACCACCTACAAAGAACAAGTATGATAACGGTACTAATATCAGTAAGTATTTCATTTCGTTATTTTTAAGTCCTGGTAGAATAAATTTCCAAACTTGATAAAGAATAATTGGTAGAGCTACTAAAAAGCCTGTGAAGAAAGAAATTTTTAATTGCGTAAAAAAAGCTTCCGGAGGAGTAAGATAGACCAACTCTTTCCCAACTGGATGAGTTAAAATATCTATAATTCTTTCTGCAAATAGATAACTACCTATTGAAAAGACAATTAAAGCACTAATAGAAAGCAGTAACCTTTTTCTTAATTCAGTTAAGTGTTCAACTAATGACATCTGTATATCTGACATAATTATTCCTCCATCTTTAAAATATATTAGATTAAACCAAAAATCAAAACCAATTATCTAATGTTAGTACTTCTACTTCACTACCCTTTGCTAAGTACTCTATATTTTGTGGAATAACTGTTAGACTATTAGCATTAGCGAATGTATGAAGTACTCCAGAACCTTGTGTTCCTGCTTTACTCACAAAATATTCATTGTCTGTTTTAGTAAGGACCGTTCTAAGATAGTGTCTTCTTCCTTTTTTCTTTTTAACATTTTCTTTTAGTTTTGCAGTAACCCTTTTTAATTTTAAGTCTTGTTGCCCTATCAATTTTAGTAATGTCGGTCTAACAAAAATTTCAAATCCAACCATTGCCGCGGCAGGGTTACCTGGTAATCCAAAAATAAGTTTATCGTTATAAACTCCAAATGTTACTGGTTTTCCTGGTTTCATAGCTACCTTTTTAAATAATATATCTATCCCTAATTCTTGATAAACATCTTGTATAAGATCATATTCACCAACCGAAACTCCTCCGGTAGTAATTAAAATATCAGATTCTAAACCTAATTTTATCTTTTCTTTCAATTTAGTCAAATTATCTCTACCGATTCCTAAAATTTTAAATTTACTACCGTATGTTTTAACCTGGGCTGCTATAGAATAGGTGTTACTATTTCTAATCTTACCCGCTTTTAAATCATCATTAATATCTACCAGTTCATCACCAGTTGCTAAGATTGCTACTTCTGGCTGTCGATAGACAGTAACTTCATCATAACCTAGTGTTGCTAACATCCCAACTACCGCTGGTGTTATTTTCGTTCCAGGAGAGAAGATTAACTCTCCCTGCTCTACATCTTCACCAGCAGGACATATATCTTTACCCTTAGACACCTCTGCTAAAACTTCTATTTGATTACATTTTAAATGAGCCCTTTCTTTTCTTAAAACAGCATCAGCTCCTTTTGGAATAGGCGCCCCTGTCATTATCTTTAATGCTTCTCCTGATTTTAAATAATAATCACTAGGGTGACCAGCAGGAACTTCACCAACTAAGTTTAATAAGTTTGAATCAACTTTCGTGCTCCCAATTGTATCTCTATATTTGACCGCATAACCATCCATTGCCGATTTATCAAATGGAGGTATAGTATCATTAGCATATATCTCTTCTGCAATTATAAGTCCTATAGATTCTAAAATAGGTACTCTAATGCTATTATTAATTTCAACTCTATTCAAAACTTTTTCTAACGCTATATCAATATCAATCATTATTTTTTCTCCTTTCTTTATATCCATAACTTTATTTTAAATTATTTTTGAAAACTTTAATATTATCTCTAGGTTGTACTTTACCCCCATGGATTACTTTAGCAAAGATTCCTTCCTTACTAAAGGTTCTCCACCAGTTAATCGTACTTTGCTAATTCCCAATTCAGTAGCAGCTTTTATTATCTTATATAATTCTTCATAACGAAGGATATCATTACAACCTTTTAATTCAACTCCAGCTTCTGGCATACAATAAAAGCATCTTAAATTACAACGATCAATAACTGACACTCTTAAATAATCAATTTCTCGTCTATAATTGTCTTGCATTAGTCAGCACCTACTCTCTATAATTATTCTTAATTTAGAATTAATTTTTAGAAATAATATGAATCTTATTTGCTGGAAGATAAACATCAATGTTATCTCCAACTGCAAGCTTGAAATTACTATCATAAGCAAAATCAACTATAAAATCAAAGCCTTTTTTACTAAAAACTTTAATAAATAATCGCACTATTGACCCTTTATTTAAAATTTTAATTATTTGGCCGGCATATAAATTTTTATTCCTTCTCTCTAAGTCATTAGAAATAATTTGTATAAACTCTGGTCTAATAGTAATTATCACTTCTTCTCCAATTTTCAAAGAACTATCATCAGGAATTATTATAGAAAATTTTTCATTATTTAAAACTATTTCTGAATCATATTTTGTTACTACTGACATATCAAATATATTTTTACTTTCAACAAATCGAGCTACATTTCTTGTTTGGGGTCTATAAAAGACCTCTTCCTTAGTCCCAAATTGTTCTATTGTACCTTCATTATAAACTGCCACTTGATCAGCTAATTCAAAAACATCTGTTAAATTATGCGTAACATAAATAATTGGAATTTCAAATTCAGCATGAATTCTTAATAAGTCTTGTCTAAGTTTCTCTCGCACTAAAGTATCCAAAGCCGAAAAAGGCTCATCTAATAATAATATATCCGGTTCAACAATTAATGCCCTAGCAATTGCTACTCTTTGTTGTTGTCCTCCAGATAACTCTTCTGGATAATGATCAGCCAAGCCTTTTAATCTTAATTCCGCCAATAATTCATTAACTTTTTCTTTAATTTCTTGTTCTGAAAAAATACTACCCTGAATACCATAAGCTATATTTTCAAAGGCTGTCATGTGTGGAAAAAGACTATAATCTTGAAAAACATAACCGATCCTTCTTTTATTAATAGGTAAATCTTCTTTACTATTATTTGCTAGCTTAGAAAAAAAAGTAACTTCTTGATTAGATATTTCACCTCGATCTGGTACCTTTAAACCAGCAATCAACTCTAAAGTAGTAGTTTTACCACAGCCACTCGGCCCAAATAAGACTAAAATTTCATTATTTAATTCAAACTTTACATCTAACTCAAAATCACCTAATTTTTTATATACATTAACCTTTAACATCTAATCACCTACTTTAAAATGCCTTTAACTTCAATTCACCAATAATTAATCTTAAAATAATTAAAATTATAATTACAATTAAAATTAAACCAATTACTAATGGTAAAGCCGTCTGTAAACCTCCACTGGTAAATTGTACCCAAATTTTAATCGGTAAAGAATATGGGTGATACACTAAGATTATAGTAGCTCCAAACTCACCAATAGCTCTAATCCAAGTTAATAAAATCCCAGCAATAATTCCTTTTTTAGCTAAAGGTAGAGTAACTTGCTAAAAAGTAAAAAATCATTTCAAATAAACTATTTTTCCTTTAATGTATTTCTGTAATTTCACTGGAATCTTCTTTTCTTCTTCTCTCAAAATAAAAATGCTCCTTAACCAAAAGGAGCATTTAAGTATTACTATCTCCTTTCCAAATTAGGAGGCATAATCTTTTCACATCATACCCTATCGCATTTAAGATACCATGGGACTTATACCTTTAGGCAATCTTAATTCAAAGATAATTAATATTAATGGTTAGAACATAAAAAGGTCATATTGAGCAAATTTCGCTACAAGCACTCCGTATTGAAACAAAACGTACAAGAACAGTTTAAGTTTGTACATTTTTCGGTCAACATCTTGGTGAGTAGGAGCCGAAAATATGGCCGAACCTCACTGATACTTTCGTTTTAAATACGCATGGTTAGCATCAGTACTACCGAATCGACTGGGTCGCAGGATGTGGTGAGCTAATCTCAGGACAGGACGTCCTATAGATTAGGAAGCCTTATTTTTGGCGGATACGAACCTTAGATGTTTCGAAAAATGTATTCTGCCGCGAAAGGTGACCTTTTT
>Ga0079294_100223_pt1 | contig 6179 bp, 2 predicted proteins | sample Wag4S2014_12_3_FD_74790 | JGI IMG/M metagenome (GOLD analysis project Ga0079294, IMG submission 74790) | Deep subsurface shale carbon reservoir microbial communities from Ohio, USA - Utica-2 Time Series 2014_12_3 | ecosystem: Environmental > Aquatic > Deep subsurface > Shale gas/oil reservoir >... | reverse complement strand
TAATCATGAGCAAGCAATCTTTCTTTTACCTAAAGAACATATGAATTGGAAAGCATTATTAAGCGAAATTGATAGTATTGAATATCTTTTGACTCAAAAAGATTTCCTTGCTCAGGATCCGATTATTAAATTAGAATTAGAATTTCATTTAGAAGAAAAGCAAGAACAATTACTAGCGAAACTAAATCAAATTTATCATCCTACTTATAACCAAGCTGATTTTTATTATCAAGGGAAGAAAATAAAATTAAAAGATAAGAAGGAATTATCAAAGTTAATTTCTGAAATTTGTAAAGAAGTGTTTACTTCTACTATGATAATTAATCATGAAATGATTAATCGTAATCAAATTACTGGAATAATGAAAAAAGTACGCAAAGATATTATTAAAAAATTATTATCAGAAAATGATTTACAATCAGAATTAGGTTTTAGTAATTTTACAGCTGCTCACACGGTAGTTCGTAGTGTTTTAGTTAAGAATGATATATTAAAAGAAGTTGATAATCAGATTAAGATAGTAGTACCTGAAACTATAGGAAACGGGCAAGGTGTAGTACAAGAGATAAAACAATTCATTGCAAAAGCTAAAGATGAAAGGGTTAATTTTAAGAATATATATGACAATCTTCAGTCAGCTCCTTATGGGTTACGGAAAGGATATCTTCCTATTTTACTAAGTGCTTACTTAAGAAAATATAGAGGTAGAATTGTAATAACTAAGAAAGATGAAGATAGAGAAATAAGACCAGCTATCTTTGATGAGATAGAAGAAAATCCTCAAGTGTTTAAATTAGGAATTGACTTATGGGATGATGAAAAAGAGAGCTACATATTAAATCTAGAGAAAATTTTCAATCAATATATAGATGATGAATTAAAGAAACGAAATAGATTAAAAGCTCTTTGGGAAGGCATGAAGAAGTATTATCGAAGCTTACCTCATTATACTCGTAATACTAATAGTTTAGCTGAAGAAACGATGATGTTTAAGAAAATATTAAATAGAGACTTTAAGAATACTCATCAGCTATACTTTGAAATCTTCCCAAATAAATTAAGTGAGAACGATTTTAATAAATTGGCAGATCAAATTGAGAATATAATTTATAAGTTAAACCAAGCATTAGATGAATTATATAGTGAAATAGTTATTAAATTAAATGACTTAAATGAGCTAAAAGTTTATAATAGTGATACAATAAAAGGTAAATTTTTTAATTGGTATCAGCAGTTACCTTCTAAAATTAAAAATCATCATTTTAATTGGCAAGTTAATAGTATTTTTGATCTAATAAAGGATTCTAATATGAAAGATAATAAGGAATTTATAAATGAATTAGCAGAGAGGTTGACTGGTTTTACTCCTGCTCAATGGAGGGATGAACATTTAAATGAGTTTTTAGCTAATATCAAAGAAATGTTTATAGAAATCAATGACTATAATCAAAATGAAAAACAACATGGAGAAGTTAAATTATCATTTATACAAGAAGGTAGTCAAAAGGAATTAAGTTTTAATCAAGAAGAAGTATCAGATTTAGGAGAAATGTTATTATCTAAAGTAAAAACTGATTTTGATAATTTTGGTCATTCGATTAGTAACAAAGAAAAACTAACAATTTTATTTGAATTGTTAAAAGAACAGTTATAGAGGGGGATAAGATATGGCAAAAAGAGATTATGAAAATGAATATTCACAACAAAGTTTTAGTTTAGAGGTCTCATATATTCTAGATTTAGTTAAGTTAGTAAAGGAACAAGAGGTTTTTACCAATAAAGATTTAGCACAAACAATGGGCATAGGTGAGCCTAAAATAACGTGTTTCATCCAATATGCTAAAATTATAGATTTACTAGATGACAAAAGAAGTATAACTAATTTTGGAAGAAAAATTTTAAATATGGAGTATAGCTATGATTATTTATATTCGTTATTATATTATAAACTTGTAAGAGGAAGTAATAATGGGGCACATTTATACTTCTCAAAAATTGTTAATGAAATATTATATGATATTTCTTTTCAACTTAATAATCAAATTTCATTGCAGGACTTAAAAATAGAAATGCTTGATCATAATATTAGGAATATTGATGAAAATGATCATTATAATTATACAAGACAAGCAATCAACACATTAAGCAACCCTAATACAGGATTCGGAAAACTAGGAATGGTAAAAAAAGTCGAAGATAATTATGAAATTTATTCTTATTGGCCTGAACCTTTAATATGTGCTTATATTATTTATGATCGCTGGGAAGAAGGTTCAGTAGCAATGAAGATAGATGATATTATACGAGGTCATTATAATTTTGGTCGTATATTCTTCCTAGATGAAGAAACAGTAATGGGGATTTTAGAAGATTTGCAACAGATGGAGTATATTTCAATAGAAACAATTGCTGGGTTAAATCAGATTAGGATCAATCCTAAAAAGTCAAAAGATGATATATTAGAGGCGATTGTTGATGAAGCATGAACTATCAACCGAACAAAAAGATATATTTAATCAGCTTAGATTAATTCAAAAAGAAGAAAAATTCTATCGGCGCAAAAATTTTATACTTCTAGGAGAATTAGGCGTTGGCAAAAGCACCTTATTAAAAGATTTAGGGAATCAAAAAGGATTTCATTACATTAACTTTACTAAGGACTATTTAGAAGAATTTCATGATAGAGGTTATGTTAGTTTTAGATATTTAACCAGTAATGACTTTTTAAAGTATATAAGTGAACAATTTTCTTTTTCGTCTTCATTCTATTTAATAGATGCTTTAGAGCCAATAATTATTTCTATTTATCAAAATGGTGGGGAAAGAATGTTAACTAATTTCTTTAATAATTTCTTCATTCAAAAACCAAGAGGTCATCTATTATTATCAATCTCTGAATTAACAAGTATAAACTTGAAAGAGATTATAATTAAAAGTGAGTTTAGTGATAGAAATCTCTTTTATCTGCAAGAAGATGAGAGTATCAGAAATGAATTAGCAGATAAATATAACTTACCTAAGGTTAAAGTTAATAACTTTAAGAATAATCATTATTTTAAAGCTTATAGAGGAGGGAGTAGTTCATAATGAAGATTAAAGACTTAGTAAGTTTAAGAAGTTTTCAGCCTGTAATTAATTTAAAATGGGCCGATGATAAGAATGAACAATTAAGTTTATTAGAGAATTATATTTTAACCGAAGACTTAGCAGAACTTTTTACAGATGTGTTAGAAACAATTACTATGAAAAGATCACCAGAAAGATGTGATCAATTAGGTGGAGATATTGATTCAGTAGATGTTCAACGTTCTCATATAATAAGTGGTCAGTACGGTACTGGTAAATCTTATTTTCTTTTGATGTTAAGTATAATTTTAGAGTTGAAAAATGATAGATTAGCAGAAGAGTTATTAGATAAGGTTAAAGAATTTACAGACTTACATTATCAATTAGATCATATAATTGATGAAATGAAGTACTTAGTTGTTAGAATCAATGGAGAAAACGAAAATGAAAAACATTTTGATGATGTAATACAAGAAGCAGTAATCAATCGCCTCCATCAAGAATTTGATAACGTAGTTCTAAAGAGTAACTATCAAAACCTTTTAGATAATTTAATTGCACATAAAGAACATGATGTTAGAAGTAAACTATTAGAAGAAGTCTTAAACCCAAAGAGTTATAACTATCAAGATTTATTAGAAGGACTAAAGGGGCATCAAAGAGAAGCAAAAGATAGGTACATAGACTTAATGAAAGAAGCAGGTTTAAGTAGTGGTGATGATTTTAAGAATTTAGAAGAATTTATTGAGGATGTTAATGAATTTTTAATAAGTCAAGGATATGATGAACTGATTATTATTTTAGATGAATTTTCTGCTTATTTAGATGCTTCGGTTGAAGCAAGACGTAGTAAGATAGATTTAGGTAATATTCAAACTTTAGCTCAACTGACTGCTCCTACTTCCAAATATAATATTTCTTTTATTACCTCAACTCATGTAGACATAAAGGAGATTCTAAATCAAGCTTTTACAAACCAAGAAGATATCAACAAGGTATTTGGTAGGTTTAAACAACGTCAAATTGCGTTCAATCAAGGAAATGAATTAATAAAAGATACTATAAAGATAGATAAGAGTAAATTTAATCAAATTAAACAAAAACATTTGGCGTTAATTACTCAATTGGAGAATCAATATGGAGTGTCAGTAGAAGATTATTATCCTTTACACCCAGCAAGTTTAATATATCTACAACCTGTAGCACAAAAATTCGCTCAAAAAGATAGAACGCTGTTTGTTTTTCTAAAAGAAGTAGTTAAAGAGAGGTATTTTAATGAAGATGTTGAGGTTAATGGTGAATTGAACTTTATCCAATTAGATGATATTTTTGATAAATTTTTACCTGCTTTTGAACAAGATCGTAATTTGATTAAAGTTTATAATCAAATGAGAGAGATAGCAGATAGTGAATTAGCAACTAAGATTAATAAAGCTTTAGTCATTAGTTATGTTTCTTTATTATCTACAGGAGCAAGTGCAAAAAGAACTGCCGGGCTTTCTAAAGAAGATCTACAAAATATATATTTTGTAGAAGAGAATCAAGTAACTAAAGCACTGGACCACTTAGTAGAAGATAATCGTAGTCATATTGTCTTTAATGATGATAAATATCAATTAGTAATTAGTAATACAGGAATAAACTTAGAGCAAGAAATATCTAAGGAAGCACAAAATGTTAATCCGTATCGAGAATTAAGGCGTTTATTAAAAGAAGAAGAGAATAGTTTAGATATTAAAAGGCAGTATAATTTAAAGTATAATAGAGGTCTTTATCCATTAAGCAGAGAGTTAGAAGGGAAATTAACTACTGCTGAAGATTTTACTGATGTTAAAGATTTAGAAGACTATTTTAGAACTAATAAGGATGGTAAACTTACATTTATAGTACCTAAATTTAATGAGAAATATAATTTAGCTGATTTTAAAAACAAATATGCACCTAAATTTCAAGAATTGCCTGCTAATGTTGCGTTGGCTTTACCAAAGAAGATATATTTTAAAGAGAAAGATCTGAAAGAATATGGAGCGATTAAAATATTAGAAACTAATGACGAGATAATTAAGAATGATGATTTAACTAAGTTATTAGGACAACGCAAACGAAAGCTTGAAGGAAAGATTAGAAATAGATTTTTAAGAAAGTTTGGTAAAGTCAATAACTTTACTTTTATATTTGGTCAAGGAATTGTTAGAGATGATATTAGACAAGATAAAGAACTATTTAAAGAATTATTATATCAATATTATGATAAGTTTCCTTTAGAGATTGAAGTAGAAAATTTTGATAGTCGGTCAGCGTCTAATTCAGTTATCAAGCGTATGATTGCTACTGGTGAAGATTTGATAAGCAAGAGTTCTAGTTCTGTTTTTCAGAAACAGATTTTTAATACTATGAAACCATTAGACCTGATTACTATTGAAGAGCAACCAGATAATTATAAGGTTAAGATGAAGATTCCAAGGGAAGAAGTAAGTCAGAAATCTTATCAAATTTGGCAGATCATTACTGATGATAATATGTCAATTGAAGAGAAATTTGAAACTTTAGAAAGTGCTCCTTATGGTCTAAATGAAGCATTAATTGAACTTTATATAGCTGTAGCTTTAGGTCTTGGTAAGTTTCGTTTGAAAGATAGGAAAGGCAAAGTTGTTACTGCTCCAAATAAAGATCATATTGTTAACATTAAGAATAGTAATTATGAGATGGAAGAAGTTCCTGATACACACGTTGGGAAGAAGGAAAAAGTGAAAGAAGTGTGGCAAATCTTATCTAAAATTATTCCAAACTCTCAATATAGAAGTTTTGACCCTCATGGTAGAAAGGAAGATAATAAATTCTTTGCTATATTGGGAAGAGAAATAAAAGCAGCTATTAATAATTTGGATAGAGATAAAGATGTTATGGAAGGTAGAGGTTTAAATACTAAACCATTAGCTAACTTAAAAGATGAATTAATAAAAGTTACTAAGAGTATGAGTCCAGAAAAGCTATATGAGAAATTAATTGAGTTAGTTGATAATCTTTATCCTGAAAAGGAATATAATGCTACTTTAAAGGAAATAGAAGATTTGATTGATAATTTAGATGTATTTAACAATAAGAAGAAAAGA
>Ga0079294_100204_pt1 | contig 6852 bp, 8 predicted proteins | sample Wag4S2014_12_3_FD_74790 | JGI IMG/M metagenome (GOLD analysis project Ga0079294, IMG submission 74790) | Deep subsurface shale carbon reservoir microbial communities from Ohio, USA - Utica-2 Time Series 2014_12_3 | ecosystem: Environmental > Aquatic > Deep subsurface > Shale gas/oil reservoir >... | reverse complement strand
ATATTACATATACCAACATAAATTTAACTATAAATAATTTAAGGTCAGGGCTTTAAATTGCCCTGACCTCTTATAGAGATTAATTTTAAATTTTATACTTTTAATCTTCTTCTAATTACTAATAACCTTATATTTTTTAATTAACTCTTTAATTCTCCTAGTTTATTTCATTTTATTTAAACATCAAAAGTATCAACTAATTCTTGTAATTGCTGAGCCATACTAGCTAATTCTTGAGAGGACTTAGTTACTTCGTCAGACATATTTCTAACTCCATCGGATGCTTCAGCTACTTGATCACTATTTTCAGCTAGATTCTGAGTAGAAGCTGCTGTCTGTTGAATATGAGCTGAAGTCTCTTCAATAGCATGTTTGATTTTTGAGAATACTTCACCTGTCTCCTGCACAATAGTTTTACCTCTTTGTGCTTTATTTTCTACTTGCTGCACAGCTCCTAAACCTGCTTTTGATTTTTTCTGAGTATCTTTAATTAAACCACTAATCTCATTAGTTGCCTTAGCCGTTTCTTCTGCTAATTCCCTAATTTCTTCAGCTACTACTGCAAATCCTTGACCATGTTCTCCAGCTCTAGCTGCCTCAATAGCTGCATTTAAAGCTAATAGATTAGTCTGGTCTGCTATATCAGTAATTAGTTCTACAATTTGACCTATTTCCTGTGAATTATTATCTAACTCTTCAATAGTATCTACTGTACTGCCAACCGCTTGATTAATCTCTTCTATACTCTCAACAGTGCTTTCAATCTTTTGACCACCAATTTGGGTCTGGGAATTAGCTTCTTGAGCTAAACCAGTTACTTCCTGACTACTAGCTGATATTTGTTGAATACTAGACGACATATCGTCTATAAGCTGACTAGTTGTCTCTATAGTTGCATTTCCTTCCTCAGCAGAAGCTGATAGTTCCTCACTGTAAGCAGATAAGTCTTCAACAGCATCCAATAAATTAACGACTATATCCTTCAAATTGATACGCATTTCATTTAAAGCATGAGTTAAATCTCCAATTTCATCTTGGGTTTTTACTTGTAAAGAGTCTATATTTAAATTTCCATTAGCAATCTTATCAGCAAACTCCATAGCTGCTACTATTGGTTTAGTTATATAATTAGAAACTCCTAAAGATATTCCAATTGCTAGTAAAACAGCGACAACTATAATAATAATAGATAATCTTTTCTGCTTGCTTATTTCTTTAAACGCCTCTTTAGCAGGCAATTGAACTACAATTCCCCACCCTGTCTTTTCAAAGGGCATATAAGCTGCTAACTTATTCACTCCTTTATAGGTGTATTCTTCTGTTCCATGCTTCCCATTTATCACCTTTTTAACCGGATCAAGATTTGATACATCAATCATTTCTTTAACTAATTTATCGTCTGGATGACCAATTACCTTACCAGTTCGTCCCACTACATATCCGTATCCTGATTTTCCTGGATCAACTTGTGAAGCTAACTCACTTATAAACGATAATTCAATACTAGCCCCAATCACACCTACTATATTTCCATCTCTTTTAATAGGTTTTGCTAAAACTACAATTGGTTTCTTCTGGCTTCTTGAAATAATCACTTTTGAATAATGAGTTTCACCTTTAATTGCTGCTTGGAAATAACCCCTATCTGATCTATCACCTAAACTACCAGATGTTTTATAAATCTGCATTCCACTAGGGTCCATAATATAGATCTGAGTAATCGCATCATAGTCTGCAACTATTCCTTTTAATATACCATCCATCTTACTAGGGTTCATACTTTCAACTTCTTCTAAAGTAGATAACATGTCCATTACTGATTCAGTATCATCAACTGCAAGTTTAATTTGTTTATGTAAGCTTTTAGCTAAATTCATATTTTGGTCATATACTACCTCTCTAATATATGATGTATTCGTCTTAATAAAAGTATAAGTAACTGTTAATACAGGTACCAACAAAACTAATATGAAAATTACAACTAATTTTCCTTTAAGACTATTTCTAAAATTCATCTTATTCCTCTCCTTATAATCTTTATTTAATACATGCGTTTTAAGCAGTATCTTCTTTTACATTCTCACTAATCTCTTTCAAATTTATCTTTTCTTCTACAGTTAATAATTTTTCTAAATCACATAAGATAATAATTCTATCCTTTACTTTAGCTAATCCTTTTAAATACTCATTCCTAATCCCAACAATTTTATCTGGAGCATCCTCAATTTCATCAGACTTAATTCTTAAAACTTCGGAAACTGAATCTACAATTATTCCTATATTCTGACCATCCACTTCAATAATGATAATTCTAGATTTATTTGTTAATTTTTCTTCTAAGTTAAACTTCTTTCTTAAATCAACAATAGGAACAATATTGCCTCGCAAATTAATAATTCCTAAAAAAGTTTCAGAACTATTGGGTAATTTAGTAATTTCTTTCATACGAATAATTTCTTTTATTTTAGTAATTTCAATTCCAAATTCCTCTTTAGATAATTGAAAAATTACTAATTGATATATTTGATTATTCATAATTCTCCCCTTTCATTACAATTAAGATTCGAATGGTTAGCTACTAAATAATTTTTCTAATTATTCTTCAATGTTTTATCTTAAACAACAAGCCTATGATTTTATTTTTAATAAACTCACCTCCTGACATAGAAGAAAAATCATATTTACCTTTAATTTCAATCACACTTTTATTATAAATATTTCATTATATTTCTTTATATTCCTTCAATTTTCTCCAAATTATATTAGCTTTAGTCAAATCATTCTCGTGACAATATATAAAGGGATTTAAATTTCTTTAAAATAAAAAAAAGACTAAGGTAATTAACCTCAGCCTTCTACTAAGAAAAAATATTATTACATATTTTAAACTATATATTATAAGAAAAAAACCATATAACCCTCATCCCCCCTAGATTAGTTAGATTTTATATAGGAATTCATACTAAATTTTTAGTTTAACAGTAACCATAGACTATTTAACGTAAAGAGACCGGAACCACTAACTTTTGACCAGAATTAATTAAATTAGGATTAGAAAGATAGTTAAAATCTACAATGGTATCTATTTGGGTCCCATGCTTTTGGGCTATAGAATAAAGAGTATCACCAAAATGCACTGTATAAATAATAGCTTCTGGAGGAGATTGAGGAATAATAATTTTTTGGTTAACATAAATAAGATTTGGCTTAGCGATCTGATTAAAAACTAATATGTTAAACACTGTTGTATTATATCTTTGTGCAATCTCAGATAAAGTATCTCCTGGCTTTACCATGTAACTGAAAGTACCTAATGGTGCAGTAGGCATATCATTACTATTAGGTTTTGTTACTTGTGATATATTCTCTTGTGCTAAAGTCACACTACCGACTATAAAGGTAAACATAAGTACTAAAATCAAAGCTACAAATAACTTTCTCATATGTAAAAACACCTCCCTTTATTAATTTTAATGATACTTAAAATATTAAAGAAGTATTTTACCTACTATTATTTCATCATAGTACTTTCTATTCATCAAGGTTACTGCTTTCTCTCAAAATAATCAGCTTCTGATGACTCATCATTGATATCTTTAAATTTATCTCCTTGATTATTTATTGCTTCAATATTACTAACAGATTTGAAAACTTTTATAACTACATAAGGAGAAGTAATTGCTTGTGTAACACTCTCATCTGGGCCAGGGCCTTTTTCAAAAACTTCAATTTTAGTAACTCCTTCTATCTTTCTTACTGACTCTACTGTTATATTATATCCTCCTGTAGGCTTTTGTCCAGAACCTATATATATTATTGTTTCATCTTCAGTTCTTTTTACAATGCCAAACCCTCTTAATTTCTTAATATATCCGATAGGTTCTTTTAAACTTTCACCGCCAATCATTCTCTTTCCTGCATTAAATATTTTACCCATTAAACCTTGATCAGGATTGGATCCATCACCCATCTTAACTTCAAAGTTAATTCCATCATCCATCCAATTCATTGCTCCTGCTTCTGCTATAACTGTTTCTTTTGGGTCCAACTCAATTTCTACAGCCTGCATATCATCTCCAATTATTTCATAATCAATTTCATGAGCTTTCATTAAATTCCCCTCACCTTCTTAATTTATTTAATTCTTAACTCTTATACACAATTATTATTCTTACTATCTTTAAGCATAATTAAACACTAAACAAATGAAGCAAATCTTTTAATCTAACACTACCTCATACTTCATTGTAAAATCTTATTCTTTAACATCATAAATAAGCTCTGCAACTTTACCATCAAAATATACAAAATCACCATTAGATAAGTTCCAAATTGCTCGCATTCTTTGAGGAGTTTTGATACCATCCTCTTCAATATAATTACTTACTTCTATTGTCCATTTCTCTTTCTCAAATACTCCATCGCCCTTATCCATATAACGATCTCTTGTTTCAAACTTAACCCATTTACCTTTTTCATTAAAGGTGAAGACCCCATCTACTTTAATGCCTCCGTACTCAATAATTGCTTTAGCCCGCTTCTTATCAATCTCTTCCCATTTAATGTAGTCTTGCAAAGCAGCATTAGGCATAATTAAGACTTCAGCAAGAAAAGTCACCAATGCAGACTGATCCATTTCAGGTCCTTCAACATTAAAAAGTGGAATAAACTTTAGTAATTTTCCAGTCATAACACCCTTACCATTTTGATATTTATCTCTACCTTCGAAAGGTATTACTCCTAAAACATTTGCCCTGAGATATACTATCCTTGTTGGTTTTGTAACAAAATTATACTGTTCACTATATAAATTTAAAGGTTTTTCATCGATTCCCCTTTTAAACTCGGCATTCTCAAATACAATTTTAGCATTTAACATCTTTTTCTTACCTATATAACCAGCATATCTAAAATATCTTTGAACAGGTTTAGGAAGTTTTGCTATCTCCTCTTCTGTAAAGACTTCCTCATTATATTCATAATTTTCAAGTTCGCTTTCTACTTCTGAGATAAAAGTCTGCTTTATGGTTCCAGCTTCAACCGACAGATTCATTACAATTAAAACTAAAAAAGTTAATACTATAATTCTGTTCATTTTAACCACCCTCAATTTTTTTATTATTTAATTACTATTCACTTAAAGTTTTTAGTCAATTAATCTACAATTTCTTTACTAAGGTCCTATTTATTTTCTTCTAAATTAATAATCATTTCTTTCTCCCTTCAAAACAATAAAAGAGAACGTTCTTAAATTCACAATCTATCTTTAAAGTGTTCAATATTACTTTCCTTCAAGTTGCTTCTTACATTCCATAATGCTTTTTAGCAATGAAGCTGAATTAGGTGAAATACTCTTTGAAGTTCTGCCTCCTTATTATTTGTTTTTGGAAGCTGGTATTCCTTTGCTTTTATTATTAGTAGTTATGATTAGAGGGATTGATAAAAGGTTAAAATAGAGTTTAAATTAATCAAAACTAGAGAAAGAAGGCTCAAGTAAAATTAAAATAGTTATTATATCATTTGTATCAATAAACACTCAATATTTATATCGTCTAATCTTCCTCATATCTTATTTGTCCCTTTAATCACTTTCAGCCCTTCTCTTCTACTCAATGAAGATAACTCATGTTCATTAATAAATCTTTTAACTATCTCTGGATCTATCTTAGAATATTCTCTTAATGACCAACCGATAGCCTTCTGGATAAAGAATTCATCTATATCTTTTAATCGCTTTATCAAATTAAATAATAACTGAACATCTGTATCTTCTTTATAAGCTAATTGAAATAATAATGTTGTTCTTTGAAGCCATATGTTCCCTGAGTCTACCCAACTTTCTATGTAATAATCCCTTTCACCGGGAAAAAACTTAAAATATTCGCCTACAAGTTTCTTAGAAATTCTATCTATTGTATCCCACCAAGATTTATCTGTTATCATATATTCAAATAGTTTAATAATATCTTTAGTAAATTCGTTTCTATACCTCTCCAGTAGTTCCATAGCAAAGTATTGGTACTCTCTTTCAGATAAATTCCATAATTTCTTTATAACAATATCAACTTCGTCATAACTTGGTCGATTATTTTTTCTCATGAATTTACGAGTAGCCTTTCTTCTTGGCTGAGCCTTAATACCGAAAAATTCAAACTTATTTCTCATATACTGCTCCATCTTTGGCGCATACTCCGAATTAGCTTCTTCTAGATAAATTTTAGTTATATTTTCTATATATTCATCTATACTATTTTTTTCATGCATAATCCTCACCTCTTAAATATACTCTAATTACTGCTTTATATGCATTGTTAAGCAAGACGTTTTAAAACCTTTAAAACTTTCTGTTTGTGTTTTAATCCTACAAAATTACCAATCTTCTTATCTCTTTTTATTCTTGCGCCATACTCTTCAATCCAATTGCGTTTACCTGAACTATCTGAATCAGTTAAAAACCATTTTGGATTAGAAAAACCTTTAGTTATTGTGTCCCATTGAGGTGATTTAGTTGGATTAAAAGTTAAAATTCCATGTTCAAGTAAAGATATTTGCTTCGCATCATATAATTTTTTCGAAATATTTTGAAGTTCATCATAAGTAGCATTTGTAATATCATATTCCTGAGACAAATCTTCCCAAACAGATGGATCAGCTATTCTATTGTCTTCATGTTTCTCTTCAACATTAAAATTAGCTTTGGATTCTTTTGACTGATTGAGTTCAAAATTAGCCTTCCTTTGGTAATAACTGATTTGATTCTTAAGCTTATTTGTTTTCATTAAAATTCAACTCCTCTTTACTCCTCTAATCATATTTTTTCTCTTGTATAGTTCATATATAATTCTTATCCTG
>Ga0079294_100200_pt1 | contig 6919 bp, 7 predicted proteins | sample Wag4S2014_12_3_FD_74790 | JGI IMG/M metagenome (GOLD analysis project Ga0079294, IMG submission 74790) | Deep subsurface shale carbon reservoir microbial communities from Ohio, USA - Utica-2 Time Series 2014_12_3 | ecosystem: Environmental > Aquatic > Deep subsurface > Shale gas/oil reservoir >... | reverse complement strand
AGACTGAGGTAGTAGACTTTGACTCAGTAATGGATGCTTTAGCAGATGTACTACCAGAACATAGACATAACTTGTTACCTCTTAATGAGAAGGCATTAAAGAGAGGTAAGGAAGTAGTAGGATAGATTCACATGAGATCCCTTAGGGTGTAAATTAGAATAAAAATTCATGCCCTAAGGGATTTTTAAATTAAAGAAATTATATTTGATGATACTTTTAAGCGATATATTTGACAAATTTAGAGTTGATAGTATATTATTAAATAGGAAAATGACTTATGTAAGCAATTTAATAGCTAATTAATATAGCAATAGGAGGTGGCAGAGTAGTTTAGTAGAGCTTAATAGAAAATTAATTACAAATGTAGAAGAGATTAGATAGCAGAATAAGCAGAGATTAGATAGTAGAAGAAATAATATATTCATTAAAGAATATAATAATTAAATTATTAAGGAGTGGAGTAGAAATGTCAGCAGAAAACAATGATGCACAATGGGGCTCTAGATTGGGTTTTATTTTAGCAGCAGTTGGTTCAGCAGTAGGATTAGGTAATATTTGGCGTTTTAGTTATATGGTCTATGACAATGGGGGAGGAGCTTACTTAATTCCTTATTTCTTTGCGTTATTAACAGCAGGGATTCCATTATTAATTTTGGAGTTTAGCTTTGGCCATAAGATGAGAGGTTCAGCACCATTTTCTTTTGCGCGTATGGGTAAGAAATGGGAATGGTTAGGCTGGTGGCCATCTTTAGTATCCTTTGTGATTACCACTTATTATGCAGTAATCATCGGTTGGAGTTTAAATTATATCGTTTATTCTTTTGGTCGTGTCTGGGGTAAGAATCCAGAAAGCTTTTTCTATAAGAGTCATCTTAACTTAAGTTCTGGTATTTCTGAAATAGGTGGAATCAATTGGACCATCTTACTTGGAGTAGCAGCAGTATGGTTTATTAACTATATTATTCTATATAAAGGTATTGAAGAAGGAATTGAGAAAGCTTCTAAAATATTTATGCCTTTATTAGCAGTTTTCATGTTAATTATCACTATTCGTGGTATTACCTTACCTGGTGCTTTAGCAGGTGTTAATAAATTCTTAGAGCCAGATTTTAGTGCTTTACTAGATGTTAAGATTTGGTTAGCGGCTTACGGACAGATTTTCTTTACTTTAAGTGTCGGTTTTGCGATTATGATTACCTATTCAAGTTATTTACCGAAGGATTCAGATATAGTAAATAATGCATTTATTACGGCATTAGCTAACTGTGGTTTCAGTTTTATTGTCGGGATTGGAGTCTTTGGAATTTTAGGATATATGGCTACAGAAACAGGACAACCGATTTCTGAAGTTGTAACTCAGGGAATAGGCTTAGCTTTTATAGCATTTCCTAAGGCTATTAATCTGCTTCCAGGCTTTCAGACTTTATTTGCGATAATCTTCTTTTTAGGTTTAACGATTGCAGGATTCTCTTCTAGTATTTCATTAATCGAAGCATTTGTAGCTTCAGTTAGAGATAAGTTTGATATTGAACGAAAGAAAGCAGTTTCTTATGTCTGTTTGGCTGGTTTTGTAGGTAGTTTAATATTTACTACTGGTGCTGGTTTATATTTCTTAGATATAGTAGATCATTTCGTTAACCAATTTGGTATTGCTTTAGTAGGGTTAATTGAATGTATTATATTAGGCTGGGTTTACAAGGCAAATAAACTTAGAAATTATGCTAACCCATTATCTGATTTTCAGATTGGGAACTGGTGGGATATCATGATTAGGTTCATAACTCCTGTAATTTTAGGTTATATGTTTATTCAGAATACTATATTAGAAATATCTAAACCTTATGGTGGATATGAGATGAGTGCTCTTCTTAAATTTGGTTGGGGTGTTGCAGCGATAATGTTAATATTAGGTATTGTAGTTAGCTTTACCAGTTGGACAGGTCGTAAAGAAGAGTTATTATCTAGGGAGGTGCTCTAATTATGTCTCTAGGTGCTATTCTTATGTTAATCTTTGGATCAGTAATTTTATATGGAGGTTTAGGTATCTGTTTAAGGATTGCTATGAAGAATAACTAACTATTTTAAAAAAGGTCTCATTGAGAGTTTTTTTCTCAATGAGACCTTTTAAGTACTGTATGAATATAAATGATTAAAATGCAAATTTTTTAATAATAGTTAAAAAAGCAGGATAAGGAAGCATAATAACGAAACATTATTATAATTATATTAGTATATATAATATATGCCTCATCAGAAGGGAAATTTAAGAAACTTAAAGGGAGAGGGATAAATGTTCAAGGAAGAGGATGTAATTAATAAATTTATAGAGTTAACTCAAATTGATAGTGAATCTTATAATGAAAGAGAGATAGCTGATAAATTAAAGAAAGAATTATTAGAATTAGGGTTAAAAGTTAATGAAGATGATGCTGGAGATGTGATTGAAAATAATACTGGCAATATAATTGCTAAATTAAAAGGGAATGAACCAAGCTTGCCAAAATTATTATTATCAGCTCATATGGATACTGTTAAACCCGGAAAGAGTATTGAACCAGTAGTTGAAGATGGGATTATTTTTAGTCAAGGTGATACTATATTAGGTGCAGATGATAAAGCAGGTATTACAATGATCTTAACTATTTTACGGGAACTAAAGGATAGTCAGTCTTCTTATGGGGACATAGAAGTAGTCTTTACTGTGTGTGAAGAAGCAGGTCTGTTAGGTTCTAAAAATTTAGCTTTTAAAAATTTAAATGCGGATTATGGAATTGTTTGTGATTCAGGGGAATCTGTTGGTAATATCATTATAGAAGGCCCAGCACAAACAAAGATTAAAGCAAAAGTTTATGGTAAAGCGGCTCATGCTGGGAAAGAGCCTTATAAAGGAATTAATGCAATTAAAGTGGCAGGAGTAGCACTTGCAAATATGGAATTAGGTCAGATTGATGAAGAAACAACGGCTAATATAGGAATTGTTAAAGGCGGAGAAGCGACTAATATTGTACCTGATGAAGTAGAGTTAGTTGGAGAGGTGCGTAGTAGGGATGAAGCAAAATTAGAAGAGCAGGTTCAAAGTATAATTAAGACTCTTGAAGAAGCAGCAGAAGAATTTGATACGGATGTAGAGGTCGAAGTTAAGCGACTATTTCCTTCTTTTAAATTAGATAAAGAGCTATCTATCATAAAATTAGCTATTGAAGCAGGTGAAAATTTAGGATTAGAACCTAAATTAATTGCTACCGGAGCCGGAAGTGATGCTAATATCTTTAATGCTCAAGAAATACCAACTATTAATTTTGGGCTTGGTACAAAAGAAGGCCATACAGCAGATGAAAATATAGAAACTGATAACTTTACTAAGATAGTAAAACTGATTTTAGATATTATACAAAATCTAGATTAATCTAACATATTAATCCAGTATAATAATCTCGTTATGGGATATATTATTAATGGAGGTGGTTTCCCCGGTGGGAAAAATTATGTCTGAAGAAACCAAGTATGAGTTGGCTAAGGAATTAGGCTTCTCTCATAAGGTTAAGGACGGAGATTGGGGCAATATAACCACCAGAGAAGCTGGGTCATTAGTAAGAAGTGCAATAAAGAAAGCAGAAGATGCGATGGCTCAGCAAGAAGAACAGTAGGAGCATATGCTCCTACTGTTTTTTTAGTTATAGAATAAAATATTATGAAATAATTTTAAACTTAAAAGAGGATTTTGAAGATTTATGTATAAAATATGCAATATGAGTACTATTTATTATCTATTTAAATATGGTTTGAAATAATTATTACATAATAGAAGGGTTTAAAAATTAGATAAGTAAAGGTGAATATTTAACTGATAAAAGGAGGAGAAGAAATGGAACAAAAGTCAGTAGCGCAATCAGGTAAGCTAGGATTAAAGCTTAGTTTAGGAGTAGTTGTAATCTATTTAATTAGTCTTTTAATTACTAATTTTAGCATTGGACTAATAACTAGTTCTGCTAACACAGATAAAATTAATTACTTAAGAATAATTACTAACATCATTATATTCTTGATCTTGTTTAGGGTTTTATTTAAGAGATTAGTTAGTAATAAGATTAATGATATTATTAACTGGTTACAAAGCTCAAAGGAAGGCAGCGTAAAGTCGGATTTAAATTTAGAAAGTAATGATGAATTAGGGCTATTAGTCAATGAATTAAATACTATAGAGGGCAAGTCTTCAGGAAATATTATTGAAGAGATTAGAGAAGAAATCGGTGACCTATCTATCTATAGTAATGAATTATCAGCCTCGTCTAAAGAAGGAAATAAGGCGATAAAGGAGACACACGGACTTATAGAAGATATGACAGCAAGTATTGAAGAAATTTCAGCTAGTTCTGAAGAAGTAACAAGCTTTGCTGAGGAAGCTACATCACAGACACATTTAGGTAAGGAGAATATCGAACAGACAATTAAAAGCATGCAAGATATTAACCAAGCTGTAGATGAGACGGTAGAAACGATGAAGGAGTTAAATGAGAATTCTCAAAAGATAGGTGAAATTATAGAATTAATAACTAATATAGCTGATCAAACTAATTTATTAGCATTAAACGCAGCTATAGAAGCCGCTCGTGCTGGAGAACAAGGACAAGGCTTCGCCGTGGTAGCAGAAGAGATTAGAGAATTAGCCGAAGAAACTGCTAATGCTACTAGTGATATAGTAGAGATAGTAAAGGTTACTCAGGATAAATCGAATGAAGGTTTAGAAGCTATTCAGCAGGTAGAGAGTAAGGCCAAAGAAGGTAAGAGTGTGGCTGAAGAGACTACACAGGTTTTCTTCGATATTGAAAATGCTAGCCAGCAAACTGCTGATATGATTGAACAAACAGCTATTTCTGCCCAGGATTTAGCAGAGAGTAGTGAAAAGATTATGGCTAAATCAAGAGTTATTTCCGATATATTTGATGTAGTAACTGATTCATCTAATGAATTAGCAGAGATGAGTCAGAATGTAAATCAGTTAACCGGTAGTGAAGCCAGTGATAAAGATAATGCAGATTTAGTTCAATGGGATGATAGTTATTCAATTGGAGTAGATAAGGTTGATAATCAGCATAAAGAGCTCTTTAAACGGCTTAATGATTTAATTCTTGCTAATAAGTCGGACAAAGGAAGAGATGAAGTTAAGAAGATATTAGGCTTTTTAGCCGATTATACTGTTAAACACTTTGAAGACGAAGAAGAATTACAACGCGAGTCTGGTTATCCTGATTATGAACTTCACAAAGAGATTCACGATAACTTTGTGCAAGATGTAGTAGAACTTAAGGAAAAATTAGAAGCAGGTAGAGTAGATGCTGCAACTATGATGAGATTTAATAAGAAAGTAACTAAGTGGCTAATTAATCACGTTAAAGGAATAGACCAAGAAGTTGGTAAACATATTAATAAAAAATAAATAGTCAAATATTTAAAAATAAGAAGGAATTTACGCAACGATGTCTAATTATGTATATAGATAACATAATAGTCAATTAATATTTTATAGTAGATTTTTTATGTGGGTCGTGGCAAGAATCACAGGTTTGTAATAAAGATTCTATTACGGATTATTAGGTATTTAGTCGCCTATTTCACTCTTTAATGTAAAGGGGAATAGGCGACTTATTTTTATATATAATTAAATTCATAATTATAATTAAAAGATTTATTTATGAAAGGAGTCAGTTCAAAATGTTAAAAGAATTAATTATTGGAACTATAGAAGAAGTAGTTGCTAGTGCTGATACAGAAACTGAATATCGTAAGCCATTAGTAGGTTTTGCTAATGCGAATGATGAAGAGTTTGAAAGCTTGAAAGAGATAGTGGCCCCTGAATATAAATTCCCTACTGATATACTTGCTAATGCTAAGAGTGTAGTTGCTTTCTTTATTCCATTTGCTAAAGAGGTAGTTGAACTTAATCAGCAACAGCAAGATTGTGCACCAGAATGGGCAATTGCTTATCATGAGACAAATGTATTAATCAGTCAAATATGTGATTCGCTAAAGAACGAAATGGATAAAATAGGAGTTAAAGTTGGGTGGGAAAGCCCAACATATAACTTTGATAAAGAACGTTTACTTAGCTTTTGGTCTCATCGTAGTGCGGCAAAGATATGTGGGCTAGGTGATTTTGGTCTCAACCAGATGTTAATTAGTAAACAGGGGAGTGCTGGAAGATATGGAAGCATAGTTATTGATAGACAGGTGATACCTTCCCAAAAAATCAACAAAAGTTTATGTCTTTATTATCGTAATGGTAGTTGTGGAGTTTGTGTTGATAGCTGTCCAACAGGTGCTTTAACAAAAGAGGGACTAAATAAGGATTTATGTTATAAGATGTGTTTAGAAAATGATCAAGTTTTTAAAGAGAAATTCGATAGATTTAATGACATTTTTGATGTATGCGGTAAGTGTCAGACAGGTCCGTGTGCATATGGTATTCCAGATTGCACAAAAGAATGACTTTTGCATAATTATTGAAAAATAATACAATTTAGCAGGGAAATTGCTTTAAGTCAGGAAATACATATAAATAAAGATTTAGTAGTAGAGGAGGTAGAAAATGGCTAAAGTAGATTTCATTCAGGATAAGTGCAAAGGTTGTGAGCTTTGTACTACAGTCTGTCCTAAGGATATAGTAGTGATTGATGATGAAATTAATACCAAGGGATTTCATCCAGCCACAGTTAGTGACGAAGATGAGTGTATAGCATGTGGTTTTTGTGCTAGCATCTGTCCTGATGTGGTGATTGAGATATTTAAATAGTTGACAGTTGACAGTGAAGCCCAGAAAAGAGCTTCCGAATTAGAAGCAGAGTCTATCATAGGCTTGCGACCAGTTAGAAAGGTCAAGGTTAAGATTAAGAAGTAAAATGATTGAGATAGTTTTAGATAA
>Ga0079294_100128_pt1 | contig 10320 bp, 12 predicted proteins | sample Wag4S2014_12_3_FD_74790 | JGI IMG/M metagenome (GOLD analysis project Ga0079294, IMG submission 74790) | Deep subsurface shale carbon reservoir microbial communities from Ohio, USA - Utica-2 Time Series 2014_12_3 | ecosystem: Environmental > Aquatic > Deep subsurface > Shale gas/oil reservoir >... | reverse complement strand
TGATTGTTATACCAATTTACATAATCAAATAGTTGATATTCTAATTCCTCAAAACTACTAAAAATCTTATTAAAGGCAAACTCTGTTTTAACTACTTTAAAAGCAGCTTCTGCAACAGCATTGTCATAGGGGCAACCTTTCTTACTCAAAGAACGATTAATATTAAATGCGTTTAATAGCTGGTCTATAGCTTTATTTTTGAATTCATTACCTCTATCAGTATGTAAAATGTTAATTTCATTAAGTGGTCTCCTAATACTTAAGAAAGCTTTAGTAACAAGCGATGCAGTCTTATTTTTACCAGCAGCATAGCCAATGATTTCACGATTAAATAGGTCTAATATCAAGCATATATAATTCCATTTACCTTTAACATTTACATAAGTTAAATCACTGACTACAACATCTAGAGTTTGCTCTCTGTTAAATTCTCTATCAACAATATTTTCTATTTTTTCTTCATTACATTTTGTTGAATGAACCTTGTATTGTTTGACAGTATAGCTAGAAACCAGACCATATTTTTTCATGATACGGCCAATCCTTCTTCTAGATACTTTATAACCTTTTTTAGCTAATTCTCTTTTGATTTTCCTTGTTCCATAATTATTTCTACTCTTTTTAAAAATAGAGATAATTTTGTTTTCTAGATCACTGTCAGATGATTTTTTCTTGGGCTTATAATAAATAAGGCTTCTTGATACATTTAATGCTCTACACATGGCGCTAATACTGTATTTATTCCTATTTGCCTTAATAACAGCTACTTTCGTCCTAGTATCAGCGCCGCTTGCTTTAAAATATCATTCTCCATCTTTAGCTGTTGATTTTCTTTGCGTAATTTTATTAATTCTTTTTCTTTATCAGTTCTATTGTCTTTGGCCTTAAATGAACCTGAATTATTAAAGTCCTTTACCCACTTATGAACAGTAGATCTGGAAATATTATATTCTTTGACTATTTCACTTATCTTTTTGCCATTATCAACTAAGCTTACTATCTGTTTTTTGAATTCATCATTATATCTTTTCGGCATGATATATATACCTCCATATTATTGATTTTATCTTACTATTATATCATGTCCGAGAAATTTCTGTACAATTAATTATAACCTATCCACTACTATGAGAATAATAGAAAAGACGTATATAAACATAATTTAATTTCACCTCATTGAAGATATGTATTTTATCAGTTACTTTGTTTGGATATAATAATTATAATGTATCAGATTATTTATTAATTGTCAATTTAAAGTAAAGGAGGTAATAAATCATGTTTAAAGGAAGATTTTTTAAAATAGCTTATGGTATTCTTTTAATATTAGTAATAATATTTTTAGCAGGCCAGATTCCTTATGTAATGGATCCGTTATCAAAAGTATTATCTATTACTTTACTCCCGTTATTATTAGGAGGTTTTCTATACTATTTATTACGACCTATAATGAGGTTTTTTATTCCTAAGGTCAAAAATAAGACTTTAGCTATCTTAATTACTTTTATGATAGTCATTCTTTTCATAGGTGCTGTAATTTATTTTGGCGGAAGTATAATCTATAGTGAAATTAAAGAATTAGTTAAGTATTTCTCTCTTAATTATGATATTACAAGAGAAAGTCTTAATAAGATAATTGATTTTAATAATGAGCATCTTGGATTTTTAAAAGATTTCAATTTGCAGCAAAGGTTGATTACTTTTATCCAAGGTCTTCTAAACAAGATAAGTAACTATAACTTTATGGGAGCTTTTTCTTCGCTAACTAACTTAGGTACAATTATAGTTATGATTCCATTTGTATTACTCTATTTACTTAAGGATGACCATAAGATTTATCAATTAATTTTAGCGCTCTTTCCAGGTAAAGATAAGAGTGAGTCCAAAGAGATGTTAGAGGAGATTGATCAGATCTTATCTGCTTATATTAGTTCCCAGTTAGTTGTAGCATTCGTTCTAGGTATCTTAATGTTTGTTGGTTATCTAATTATTGGTTTACCAAATCCATTAGGGTTAGCTTTAATAGCGATGGTTACTTCTTTAATTCCAGTCTTAGGTCCAACTTTAGGTGTTCTTCCGGCATTACTTATTGCTTTAACTACTAGTCTTTTGGTGGTGATAAAATTATTTATAGTATTAATCATTGCTCAGTATTTAGAAGGAAATGTAGTACGACCTTTAGTACAAGGAGAGAAACTTAATATTCATCCTCTAGTTGTGCTCTTTGTAATCGTGATTTCTATCTTATTATTTGGGATATTAGGAGCATTATTTGCAATTCCGGTCTATGTAGTACTACGAGTAATAGTAAAACATAAGATTAATTTTGCAGGATGAGCATTACTTTAAAAGCACCCTTAATAATAGGGTGTTTTTTTATATCAAATCTAGGCAGTTTTTCCACTTACGCCCCTAATGATAGCTATTAATAATAAGATTAATGGAATTACTACTTCGATAGATAGAAAGATTAAATGTAGTTCTTCAAAAACAAACTTTAATAGCTCTTTAATATTCCCAAAAAGAATTATTGATAAGGCAACTTGAATAACTCCTAAGGGTAAAATTACTGGTTTGTAACTTTTTAGATTAAAGAATTCGGCAGTAGAGATTGATGAACAATAATAAAAGACAATAACCTTCATAAAACCTGCGCCTAACCAAATGATTACTATAAAAGGATCTATTCTAGCAATGAATTCAAAGGCTTCAATATAGCGGACTACCGATAACAATGGTAGAACAAAATTGTCTGCTTCGTAAATCCCAAATAAACCGATTATTTCAAATATGGTTGCCATAAACATAATTCCTAAGACTATGATAGAAGTAGATACTGATTTAAAGGATTTTTGTGGTTGCTTTACAGTTGGTATAATAATAGTTAATATAATTATCTCTGATAAAAAGAGCCATAATAAGTAGCTTCCCTTTAAAATTGGTTTTAATCCATCGGCTAATATTGGCTTGAAATTAGATAAGTCTAGTTCAGGTGTAATAAAAAAGAATAGAATAATTCCTATTAGTAAGATAGAAGGGAAGATTAGTTCATTAACTCGTGAAATAACTTCAATTCCATTACGAACTGCCGAAGCAGTAACTATTGCAATCGATATACTTATTATTAATATCGGGGTTTCACTCAAAAAGATACCATTCAAGATTGCAGTTAGCTCTCTAATAATGACAGCATTGACCGATATAAAGAATATTATATAAATAAGGCTAATGATGTTTCCTAAGATTTTGCCAGCGATTAAAGGACTATACCCAACTATTGTTTTATTTGGAAATCGAACATCTAACTTAGTGATGATATATCCTGATATTAATGTTAGGAAGGTAGCGATAATAGCTGAAAGCCAGCTATTCTGTTTTGCATACTTAATAATAATTGACGGAAAGTAGAGAGTAAGCGTTGAAAGTATAACACTAATAATTAACCACTGTAACTGTTTATGAGATATCTTACCTTTTTCTAAGATTTTTGATCACCCTTACTTAAGTCTAATTTTCTAACCCCAAGTGCGTAGTGTTCCCAAAGTGTATTCTTTATCATTTCTAACTCTTCTTTTTTACATTCGATAATTACAATAACTTCCGATGCTTTTTTGTTCTTCTATCTTTCTGAATATTTATTTGTTATGATTAGTTTTATGATCAATCCTAAAAGAGCACCAGTAGCTAAACCGATTAATCCCCACCAGATAGGTCCCCATTTTAGGACAAAACCATAGATACTACCAAAGAGCATAAATATAGTACCTAAAATAGCAGGTAAGTCAAATAGACTTAATCCATCAGAACTATGTAGTGTATCAAAGAGTTTTCGTTCTTCTCCTCGTTTATCCATAGGCACAGCAAGAATCTTATCCTTAGCAATACCTTTCACTTCGATTGCAGTAATGGCTAATTCTAAATGCTTTGAATGTTCAAATGTAGAGAAAATATACATGTTATCACCTTTAATAACTTCTTTATTAACGGGTATTGCAAAATTTTGATCTTGATAATTCTTGTTTAAAAATTTACTCTGTTCCCAGTCAAACAATTTATTTCTTTCTACAGTAGTTACATACGCATCATACGTTGCAAATAGAAGGATAGAAGGAATATTTAAGAAAAAATGTGGTTCAATAACCGATTTAGCTTGTGAAAACTGCCCAAGCAAGGAATAGTGAACAGCTGGGAGTAGATTAGAAAAATAGACATTTACCATCCACCAAGCGAGACCAAATAGAGCAGGGAAAAGTCGTAAGTCATAAAGTTGTCCGGTGCCAGGTGCCAAGAATGACCATGCTGTTGCTACCCAAGGTTTTCTTTTATCTAAATAATTAATCGTAAAGGAAGTCATCTTAAATGGCGTTATTGCAGCATCTTCTCTTGCGGCAAGTAAGTAGTCTTGATTAAGATCAACAGTTGCACGATAGCTATCCCAAATAGCAAAGATATAGGTTGGAATATAAAGTAAGAGCCATTTAGTGTTAAGCACTTCTTTTGCCATTTCAAATCTACCTGTAAACGAATAAAGAATCGCACGATTAATATTGGCGTTATAATTTATAATAAATTCCCAAATGAATAATGAGAATCCTCGTAGGTGCCTTGATAATAAGATATGTCCAAAGCCTGGATAGGCAGCAGACCACCAGGCAACTACAAATGGGTTTCGTAAATGAATCTGGGTTGCACTTATTGTGCCGATAAAAGCCTTTTGACGGCGAGGTAATAATTTTTTAGATTTGTCCATATTAGAGCTCCTTAATAATAATTACAGAGAAAAAAATATAATTACTAATTGTGCTTGTTCTTTATTAGTATTCAGAATATAACTTATGATTATTCATCTAAAATGTAGCAAGGAACCTCCATCTAAATCTTGTTTTTGATTAGGTGGGATAAGTTGACTAGAGAAGATATATTGAAGAATAGCATGGAAGTTATGGTATTCGGCATTAAGCTATCCGGTGATAGTTGGGATATTAGCACTAAACTTATGGTTCATTAGAAATAAGTTAAGTTTTGGGCAAGACTAAAACAAGGAAATTTTAGATTAAAGTAGAAATTAATAATACAAACGAATGTAAGGAGGAATTATATTGACGGAATTAAAATACAGAGAATTAGGAAGAACAGAAATTAAAACTTTTCCATTAGGATTTGGCGGTATTCCGATTCAGAGATTAAGTAAAGAGGAAGCTGTAAAAGTGATTCATAGAGCAATTGAAGGTGGCTTAAATTTTATTGATACTGCTAGACTTTATAATGATAGTGAAGAAAAGATAGGTGCTGCTCTTAAGAGCATAGATAAAAGAATCTATTTAGCGACTAAGACACCAGCAGGTACAAAAGAGGAAGCATTAGCAGATGTAGGTGAAAGTCTCAAAAATTTAGGTGTAGATAAGATAGATATTTATCAGTTACATAATGTTGATACAGAGGAGAAGTTTGAGAAACGCATGAGTGAAGGTGGAGCATTAGAAGGTTTGAAGAAAGCACAGGAAGAAGGAAAGATTGATTATATAGGAGTAACTGGTCATTCTACAGAGTTACTTATGAAGTTAGTAAAGACCGATGAGTTTGATACGGTTCAGCTCTGTTATAATTTTATAGAAGATGAGTGTGAGGAGGAATTGATTGATTATTGTCACGAAAATAATATTGGAATGATTGGGATGAAGCCTTTTGCTGGAGGAGCACTTGATAATGCTCCAGTAACTCTTAAATATATACTTAGACAAGATGGAGTAGTACCTATTCCAGGTATCGAAAGTGTTGAAGAAATTAATGAGAATATTGAAATTGCAAAAGGATCATGGGAATATACAGATGAGGAAGCAGAGGTAATGGAAAAGCTTAAAGCAGAACTAGGAGAAAACTTCTGTCGGAGATGTAACTATTGTCAGCCTTGTCCCAAGGATATTCCGATTTCAATGGTGATTAGAGCTAAATCATTTATCACGCGGATGCCCAAGGAAGCTATTACAGATGAAGAAGGTTGGATTTATGGAGGCTTCGAAAAAGCTAAGAAATGTATAGAATGTGAAGAGTGTATAGAAAGATGTCCTTATAATCTTGAGATTCCAGAGCTTATTAAAGATAATTTAGAGATTATGGATGAGTTCCGGAATAATTGATAATTAAAATAAAAAGGAGATGTATATTCTATGAAAGTATTAGCGGTCAACGGAAGTCCTAGAAAGGAATGGAATACGGCAACACTTCTTAATGAAGCACTTGAAGGGGTAGATTCCGAAGGAGCAGAGACAGAGCTTGTACATCTTTATGAGCTAGATTATAAAGGTTGCATAAGTTGTTTTGCTTGTAAAAAGATTGACGGTAATAGTTATGGAAAGTGTGCTGTAAAAGATGAGCTAACTCCAGTTTTAGAAAAAGCTGAAGAAGCTGATGCCATTATCTTTGGTTCTCCTATCTATTTTGGGAGGGTCACTGGAGAAATGAGATCTTTTTTGGAACGGCTATTATTTCAATACTTAGTGTATGATCAGGAACACTCTAACCTTTTAGAAAAGAAGATATTGACAGGTTTTATTTATACGATGAACGTTAATAAGGAGCAAATGAAAGAAATAGGGTATGAACAAAACTTTAAGAGTACAGAAATGATGTTAGAGAGGATTTTTGGATCATCAGAATCACTTTTGGTGACCGATACTTATCAATTCGAAGATTATTCTAAGTATGTTACAACAGCATTTGATGAGGAAGCAAAAGCAAAGCGTAAGGAAGAAGTATTCCCAAAGGATTGTGAGAAAGCTTTTGAAATGGGAGCAAGGTTTGCTCGACAAAAGAGCTAAATAAGTAATTAGAATAAGAATAAATTATGTAGAATTAAAAGAAATGATATTTAAAAAACTCCTGACTGTTAAAAAGTTAGGAGTTTTTTAGTAGAAATCAAGTACACTTATTACTTAGTCACTTATGACCAAATAATATACTAACAAATATAACTATTGATTTTAAAAATAATATCGTAAAAAGCAGAATACTAAGAACTTTTATCTAAGTTATATGTATTAAGTTTATACTAAAATGATCAAAAGTAGTTAGTCATAAGGGAGGAGTAAAAAATGCGAATAATGAAATTATAAGCAGGAGAATAGGAAATTTTATCTAAACTAATAATAGAGAGCTATATAGCCCCCTAACAGAATTGGAGAAAAAGTGTGTTAGTGGTATAATAGAAATATAATCAAATTTAGGGGGAATTAATATGGCTAAACGAAAATATTCAGACGAACTAAAAGCACAAGTCGTTAAAGAATGTAGAGAAATTGGTAACATTGCTTTAGTTGCTAGGAGACATGATATTTCTAAGAATACAGTTTATAGTTGGGTTAATAAAGCTAAGAAAAATGGTTCTGTTAAGTCACTACCCAAGAATAAAGACAAACAATTTAAAGAAATTAAAAAACGATTAAATAAGTTAGGTACTGAGAATGATCAACTTAAAAAGTTATTAGCTGAAAAAGAACTAGAACTAGCTATTTTAAGAGATTTGAGGGATCAGTCAAACCCTCAGTAACCGACAGAGTTAAGGTTGCTCAAAAGTGGATAAATAGAGACTATAAAGCAGTTATAGTCTTGGGCGAAGTAGTAAGCGATTATATGGATTATTATAACAATAGATATAGACATGGTAGTCTTGGTGATAAATCACCAGCCAATTATTATAAAGCTATCAGAAATAAAGAAATTGAAGCCTGAAGCCTTTATTGCATAAATTGAAAAACTACGAATGACTGAGTATAACAAAGATATTCTCCATTATTAGGGGGTTAAGCCGAAGTTGACTTGACTTTTAAGAATAAATTATGTAGACTAGAATTAAGAGAAATAAAAAGTGAGTATTAGTTGTGTAATATTATTAAGTTTATCATATAATAATATTATATCAGTATTCTTTTTATTTCGAGGAGGGGTATGTATGGATTTGATAATTGATAAAAACGATTTAAAAAATATTGATAAAAATATCAAATATATATTTGAATTACAGAAAGATAATTATAATGAAATTAAAATTAATAATAAAGATTTAACTTTAGCAACTAAAAGTTTAAAAAACTTATTAGATAAAAAAAAGATAAGTCAAAATCAATACAAAATATTATCTAGAACAATTATTTCAAACTATATATATAATGAGTTTGAAGAAAAACTAGATAAATATTTAATGAAAACTATATATAAGATGTTTAGGGGGGACTAGTATTGGTTAATTCAGAAGAAAATGAAGAAACTAAAGAATTTGAAACTACTGAAAAAGGGGATGAGCATATTTCAGATTCTGAAGAAGTTGACCCTGAAAAGATGGGGGAAATATTAGAAGAATTACCAGAAGAAGAAGAGAAAGTATTAAAGCAACTAATGATATCTAAAAGGAGTATGACTTCTTCACCTTTTCCTCCACAATTTCTTGATAGTATCAATGATAAACATATTGATAAATTATTAGAGATATCTGATAAAACAGAAGATAGAGAATTTGATTTGAAAAATAAGCGAGAAAATCACAAACTAATATATGTTCTCTTAAGTATAGCTTTATTTGTATTTTTAACTGTTTATTTAGCTAAAGATAGTAAGGATATATTCCTAGACGTACTAAAAATTGGTCTAGGATTTTTAGGAGGTTGGGGAGCAGGTACATATACTAAAAGTCGAAATAAATAATACAAAGACAATCATATTATTGTGGTTGTCTTTTTTTGTTATGATTGGCACCTCTTTTTAAGGCGTTTTTTTCGGACATTCACACCTATATTCTAAAGTGGTAAGATAACCTAATGATCGGTGTGTTCTGTGATTATTATACTAGTATACATAATTAAATAACTGATATAAGTAAGATATTATAAATTCTAGCTTTAATTATATCTTTAGTTTTTGCATCAAAGCACTCTTTTGTTAAAATTTTTGATACCTTTGCAGAGTTGTTAATGTTTTTAACATATATTGATTTTATCATTTTCCAAGGACTCAAATGCAAAAATAAATTAGCTTTCAAAAAGGAGATTGATGGATTAATATACAATTAATTGTAATATAAGTTAAAATTCAATTATTTTTACATATTTATGAGGAGGCCATCATGAGTAAAGCTGCAAATATGTTAAATATGTTAATGATCTTAAGATCTAGAGGTAAAACTAAAACAAAAAGATTAGCTAAAATATTAGAAGTTAAACCTAGAACGGTTAGACAGTATAAAGATGAGTTTGAGCAAGTAGGAATTTATATAGGATCTATCCCTGGAAGGAATGGGGGTTATTATATAGAGCGTGATAATACAATTTTAAATCTAGGTATTAATGAAAATGAGTTTTCTATTTTAAAGAATGCTAAGGAATATTTAGGACAAAATGGATTTATGTTTATTGATGAATATGAGTTAATTTTAGATAAGATAAATTCTAATTTGCAAAAGAAACAGGATATTGAAAGTATAGGGAATTTAGTATTAGATTCGATTCCTAATGTTGATTTAGAAGAAGAGAAAGTAAAGTATAGTAATATGCAAGAAGCTATAATTATGATGAATAAAGTAAAGATTAAATACTTCTCTCTGACTTCAGGTCTTAATACTAGAGTAATAAGACCGTATGCGATGTATATTTATCAAGGTTTTTGGTATGTTATGGCTTATTGCGAGTTAAGAGATGCAATTAGACAGTTTAAGCTATCCAGGATAAAGACTTTAGAAGTATTAGACCAAGAGTTTAAACGACCTAAAGACTTTTCTGTAGGTAAATATTTAGAGGATACTGTAGGGATAGTTTATGATGAAGAAAAGTTTGATGTGGAATTAAAGATTGATTTTTCAATGTCAATTAAGGTGAGTGAAAAAATATGGGTTAAAAATCAAGATATAACTTTTAATGAGGATAATTCTATTATTTTCAGGGCTAAGATGACTGGGTTAGATGATCTTGTAAATTGGGTATTAGGTTTAGGAAGTAGTGTTGAAGTTATTAAGCCTGAGGAGTTAAAGCAACGAGTAAAAGATGAAGCTAGGAGAATTTTAGCAAAAAACTAAATTATTCTTATTTGTGACATGATTACTTCCACATAGTCTGTTATAATATGGTTAAAGTTGAGATAAATTAATTTTTTAGTTTTATTTTTTATTGTGTGAGGTAATGATTATCTTTTAAAGAATGAAAATCAATAAAGTATTAAGAGGAGGTGTTAAGGTGATTCAAGCATTAAAAGCAATGGGAGATTATGTACAAGAAAATTCAAATGAAAGTCTATTATCTCAAGTAGTAGATAATCCAAATTCTAATGGTAAGTATA
>Ga0079294_100123_pt1 | contig 10675 bp, 9 predicted proteins | sample Wag4S2014_12_3_FD_74790 | JGI IMG/M metagenome (GOLD analysis project Ga0079294, IMG submission 74790) | Deep subsurface shale carbon reservoir microbial communities from Ohio, USA - Utica-2 Time Series 2014_12_3 | ecosystem: Environmental > Aquatic > Deep subsurface > Shale gas/oil reservoir >... | reverse complement strand
ACTATAGATTTGATTAAAATAAAATTAGAAAAGAGATATTCAAATTTTGTTCTTTTCTTTATTATAGATCAAATATTTCATTTAATGGTTATAATAAGTTTTTATCCTAAAGTCAAATACATCCAAGTAAATTTTTTAGGGAATTATGTTAATCGATTAATTCTTGAGTCTTTTCCTGTTTTTAAAAGCTTATCATTAACTAAAGAAGATTGGGCTATTTTAATCTTAATTATTTCTGCTTATATTTTTGTTTGGACAGCTGGAGCTATACTAGTTAAAAGGGTATTAGATAAATTTAATTTTAGTGGAAATGACAATGAAAAAACAATTGGTCTTATATCAACTAAAATAGAGTCAAACAGGAATAATATAGGTGAATTAATAGGACAACTAGAGAGGATAGTGATCCTGACTTTAATATTATGTAAAAGCCTAGGTGCAATTTCTTTAGTATTTGCTGCCAAGTCAATTGCTAGATTTAACAACTTTAATAAGCAAGATTTAGCTGATTATTATATAGTTGGTACTTTTGCTAGTTTGTTGGTCAGTCTGTTTATTGGACTAGTTCTAACTATGATTATTTCTATATATTATAGTGGTAATTTTATATTATATGAAGTTTTATAATTTAATAAAGAATCTGCTATTAAATTAGCTTTCTTGGTTAACATTTGATTTGTTTTAAGTTTTTAGAGTTTATGATATAATAAAGTGACAAGAATAGTTTCGAATTTCAAGGTTTAAAAGTAAAAGGAAGGGATAATAATGAGAAAGATCTCTTTTAACGAGTATAATAAAAAAAGAAAGACATCAAAGGTTGATTTATTAAAAGTAAGAGATGGTTTGGAGAAGAAATCTAATAACAATTCAAAAAGAAGAGATAGAGAAAAGAGAATTCTATTATATAAATTAGCAAAGAAAAGAAGAGAAAAAATTTTAAAGAAATCTGGAGAACGAGAATATAAGCTTATTTATTAAGGGGTTATATATTATGAATACAGATAAACTTAAAAGAATGATTAGAGAAACAATTGAATCGTCTAGAAGTGATTTTGCAAAAAGAATAGAAATTATAGCTATAATTACTGAAGCTATGAAAGATATTGGAGTAAAGCCAGTTATTGTCGGAGGACATGCAGTAGAATTTTATACTTCTGGTGGTTACGCAACTATGGATATCGATATGTTGTGTACATGTTCAATTTATGAGGTAAATTCTATTTTGAAATCTTTGGGTTTCGATAAAGAAGGTAAGTATTGGGTTTTAACAGATGAAAATATAGATATTGCAATAGAGGTGCCTTCTGGACCATTGGCTGGTGATAGTGATAGGTTAACTAAGGTTGAAATAAATGAAGGGTTAAACGCTTATTTTATTGGGATTGAAGATATAATTATTGATCGTCTAAATAGATATAAGCATTGGGGAGAGTATTCTGATGAAGAATGGATCATCGGTATGATTATTTTAAATCATGAAGAAATTGATTGGGAATATGTTTATAAAAGAGCAGAAGAGGAAAGAACATTAGAAGAAATACAAGAGTTTAGAAAAAAATCTGAGGAAGATATGAAAGAAATGAAAGATTAAAAATTTTAATCTGTAATAAAGAACAGAAAAACACGAAATAAAAAGGTGATAATAATGCGGGAACTTATCTTAAAATACTTAAAAAATCGTAATAAAAAACGAATCAAGACTAGGGCTATAGAAGATTACATAATTAAGAGTTTGGGACCACACAGATATAGGAAACAGGGTGGTTATCAAGAGTTTGTTAAGAGTATTAAAATTTTAGTATCCAAAGAACTGATTCGTCCTATAAAAGCCTGGAAGAAGAATGGTATGGCACCACCGCTCTATAATGGTTATCAAATTCTTTCATTAAAAGAAAAATTAGGACCTGATATAAAGAAGAAATTACTGACTCAATATCATCCGAGTCTTAATACCACTTACTATTTGAATAACCCACAAGAATATAAGCGCGATAAGAAATATCTATCTCAGTTAGATGAGTTTTTAAAAGAAAATAGTAGTTTAGAATTAGTACCTATGACCGTTAATGAACGTTCCTTCCAAATCTTTCAAGATGAAAAATTCCTTGCTTCCCAGGTAGGGAAAGAATTTATGCGTCGGATTGGTCTGTCTCTTGAGATTTTAAATTCTTATCCTACCTATGAGCCTTTCTTTTACTATCAAAACACTAGAGGTTTAGATAAAAGAAATTTGCTAATTATAGAGAATAAAGATACCTTCTTTTCTTTTAAGAAATTATTGCAAGAAGGGAATTTTAGTTGGAAAGGTGTTCGATTTGATCTAATTATATATGGAGAAGGAAAAAAGATTCAACATAGCTTTCCGTTCTTTTATGAATTAAAAGAGTATCAAAAAGGAGAGAATAATCTTTATTATTTTGGAGATTTAGATCCAGCTGGGATCTCTATCTGGTATGGATTACAAGAGAAATTTGAAGAAGAGTTCATACCATTTACCTTCTTTTATAATACTTTATTAGCGGAGTATCAAGAACAGATACCGAAACTAAAAAAGAAACAAAAGATTAATCAACGAGCAGTTCAAAAATTCATCTCCTTCTTTTCACCAAAAATTCAGGATAAAATTTTAGAATTAGTTGAATCTAATATATATTTACCCCAGGAAGGATTAAATTATTCTTTATTGAAGAATATTAGTGACTAATTAAAATATTAAATATAAGCTAAAGATTATATCTGAATGGGTAACGTTGCTGAAATTGTAATGTGAGGTGAATACACTATGTACTTAAACGAAGTTATCGAAGGTTTTTCTGAAAGAATGCATAATATTGCTGTCTTTAAACCGTTATTCGAATTAGAGCAGAAGCGAAAGTACGATTATCCCTTAATGGAATTAGGAATTATAAGTATGCTCTATATCTTAGAGAGCATGTTAAGAGGAGAGAAGGATTGTACTTATCGTAAGATTGCTTATTTTTTACGAGATGTGATTGCTGAGTATTATGATGATGAATTAGAGTATGCGGAAGCATTGGATTTAACTCATTATTTAGTACGGGAGTCGTTGATGAATCAAGGAAGTTCACATCAATTCAGTTATTTTGATTTTGAAAATGGTGAGAATGAAGATTATAAGTTTCATTTAGTAAAGTTACAGGATTATGATATAGATAGTAAGGTGGTAAAGTTAAAGTTATCACCTATTGGCTTAGAACTTCTTTTTAAAACAAAAGAGATGTATAATGAGCTGCAAGTCTCTATTTCACAATTATATTTACGGCAACAGATCCAAAAAGGTGTCTTTGATGGAGCTCTCTATTCAGTAAAGGAGTTAGCTTTAGCGGTTAAGAATGAAAAGGAGCAATTAAAGCAGTTAAAAGAACGGATTATTCGTGATGTTTTGCAAGTGACTCGGGAAGAAGAGTACCAAGAGCAGATGAAACGAATAAATGAACAATTAGAACGAGAAAGAGAGATGTTTTATGAGTTAAAGGATTTAATTGATGACACTATAGAGAAACATTATTCTGAACATATAAGTAATGAAGCGATAGATAAGGTTATGGAATTGAAACATAAATTAATAGATGTGATCTCGTTACACGAATCACTATTTACTGATAAGTTACGGATTGAAAAGCTAATGAATGATTCTATCGAAGCGATGATTTTAAATGCTTTCAATACTCAAGTTAATTTTGAAACAGAATTTTTAGAGCCAGCAGTCAGGAATGATTTAGAAATAAATAAATTAAAGCAGATTCTAGACCCATTATTTTCACCTCATACTACTTCGGAGTTTAATCCCCAACGAATCTTTACTAAACAAGTGCTTAACAGAAAAAAAGAAGTGACTGAAGAGGAGTTGTGGCAACTAGAGGAAGATGAGCAGCGGCAAAAGGAAGCCGAAGAAGAAGAGAAGCGGCGGGCTAAAGAGGAACGACTTAAAAAGTACCTATTATTGTTACTTAAGCCTTTAGCTGAGAAGGAAGAGGTTAGATTAAGTCAGATAATTAATAATTTAAAGGAAGAAGATCATGACCGTTACCTAAAATTAGTAAAGGAAGTCGATTTTTATCCATTTATTATTCAACTACATCAATTAGGTGTTATTCCCTTATTGACTAGAGAGGAGATGCAGGGGTTTGTTTTAGATAATCTTTTCTGGGTTGTGACTGAGATTGTTGCTAAGAATGAAGCAATTGCTATTTTAGAAGGGTTTGAGCTAATAGCTACGGAGGATGTAATTAAGCTTGAGCCTGGTTATGTACTATCTGATTTTATCATTAAAAGGAGGAATCCTGATGGAGTATAGAGCTGAGGATGTACGTTGGGCTTTTAAGATATTCATGTACCTACTAAAGAATGGTTCTATTCCCGAAGATAAACGGGAATACCATTATGCTTATCAGAAGAATGAAGTGCGTCATATTATTGAAGAGGTTATTAATGAAGAGGCGGAGGTTATGATCTTCTCTTTAGGAGGTGTAATCTATTTAACTCCTGGGATTGATAACTGGTTCTTAGGTTATAGTAATGCCCAACTTAGAGATAAGATGAAGTTAAGGACTAATAGTGAGTTATATTTGGCTTATTTTATCATTTTGAATCTATTAGCTGAGTTTTATAATAGTGAAGATCAATCGCTAGCTACTAGACAATTCTTGTTACTGCGGGACTTAGAAGAGATGGTTACCAAGCAGATTGAAAAGATTGATGATACTGATGAAGAAGCCTTAGAACGACGTGAAGAAGAGTTGCAGTTAAACTTAAGCGCTGTAGCAGAGGTTTGGTTGGATCTACCGCCTTTTGATGATGAACTTAAGAATTTAAGAAGAGGCAAGAAGAATAGAATCAGCTTTATGCTACGGGTATTAAGCTTTCTAGAAGATGAAGGCTTAATTCAAGTTTTTGAAGACCAAGAGATTAGACTTTTGCCGAAACTAGAACACTTAATAGTGAAGTATTACTTTAATAGCACAAGAAAGGACCAATTATTACAGATAATAGAAAAAGATGCATTGATAGAGGAGGATGAAGATGCCGCGTATTAATCGAATTCGGGTAACTAATATTAAATATGATCATGATAAGAAACAGATGCCGGATGTTATACTTAATTTAGATGGTTTAAATAGTATCTTTTTATTAGCCAATGGCGGTGGGAAGTCCTTATTAATCCAGCTTGCATTACAGACGATCTTACCTAATGCGAAGATGGGTAAACGGCGAATTGCTGATCTATTAGAGTCTAACAATTATACTGGACATGTTGTTGTTGAGTGGTTATTAGACCAAGAGGGGGATGAGGAACACTATCTATGTACCGGCTTTACTTTTACCGAAGGTTATAAAGACCAACGACTTCGTTATTATAACTATCTTTTTGATTATAATGAAGGTGCTGATTTTACTATTGAAGACCTACCTTTAATTAAACAAGGAGATATGTTTGAACGTGAACGTCCAATTAGTTATCAAGCATTCAAAGATTGGCTTAGAAATAATGAAGATAAACGAATCCAACTTTTTGAACGGATTAAGGATTATCAAAGTTCTTTAGGTCGTTATAGAATCTTACCTGAGGAATGGGAGAATATTCGTGATACTAATGCTTCGGAAGGTGGCGTAGATCAATTCTTTGCTAAGAGTAAGACAGCGGAACAGTTAGTCGATAATCTATTGATTCCTAGTGTGGAAAATATGTTGTTTCAAAATAAAAAGCAGAAAGAGCAACTTGTTAATGCCTTTTCTGAACATCGAAGTATGTTGTTAGATATTCCTAAGATTGAAGCTAATATCAAAGACTTCAAGGTAATCAGTAATCAGGCTGAGGAAGTTATAGTTAAAGTTAGAAATTTAGGGACCTTTACTAAAGATTTGGAAGCAAGAACTTTAGATTTAGTTAATTTAGCTAAGACATTTGATAAGCATATTGAAGAAGCCAATAAAAAGCTTACAGAGTTAGATGAAAGTAAAGAGAAGTTTAAAGATGAAGAACGTAATTTACAGTGGAAGGAAAAGAGCTATAAGGCTTTCTTAAAGAAATTAGAATATCAAGATGCTCTAAAAGAGAAGGAGAAAGCTGAAGATGAATTAGCAGAACAGAAAGAAAGTTTAGAACAGATGCAACAGAAGGAAAGAGAAGCTAAAGCTTTATACCAATTTAAAAAGGTCCAACGTAATAGGCAGGATAAGCAACGATATCAATATGAACTAGAGATGTTAGATAAAGCAGCCCCGGAGTTAAAGGAAGAATTAAAGGGGGTAAAACGTAGATTAGCTTTAGCTTGGCAACAGCAGAATGACCGCTTAAAGAAGAGAAAGTCAGAACACGAGGAAAAGATTAAGGATATCAAAGGTGAAATTAAGAATTTTACTGCTAAGTTGAAAGAATTGCGGATGGAACAAAATAATTTGCGAGATGAAAGAGCTAAAATAGTAGCTTGGTTTGATGCATATGAAGAGAGACGAGAGCGTCTAAAAGAATATTTAACGGAATGGGAGCTTTATGATCCGGAAAAGACTTTAGACGAGAAGCATGAACGAATTAATTACTATCAACAGAGTAGAGCAGATAAACAGACTACTCTAAAGGAGATTCAGCAGCAACAGAAAGACTTAGAAGAGGAGATCGTTAAGTTACATAGTGAACGGAGTGCTATTAAAGGAAGATTAGATAATATTGAAGAAAAGTTTAATCAATTTGCTAAGGCCAAGGAAGAAGTTCAAGGGTTATTGATGAAGGAAGGGAAGTATACAGATGACTTATTAGTGCAGAAAGAGGATGTATTAATAAAAGTTAAAGATCTGTTAACTACAGCTCGAAAAGACAGAGTTAACCTTCAGGCAGAACTGGCCAACTTAGAGGAAAAGTGGGCTCTTTTTGCCGATAAAGATTATTATTTACCGCACCATGAATTATTAAAAATTAAAGATATATTAGAGGAGAGAAATATCTTTACCATATTAGGAAGTGAGTGGTTGACCAGTCAGGATTTATCCACCGATGAAAAGGAAGCGTATTTACGGAACCAACCATTATTGCCTTATTCGATCTTGGTGGAGGAAACGCAATTGAATGCGGTTAAAAATACTTTGCGTTATAAAGACAATCTTTCTCAAGATATTCCTTTACTATTTTTGGTAAAGAATTCTGATACTTTAACTCCAGATTATAAGCAAGAGCAATTTCTAACTCTCCAACCTAAACAGCTATTAATTTATCAACCGGAGTCTAGTAAAGTATTTACTTCTCAAGAATCTTTTAATGAATTTAAGGCTGATTTAGAAGGGAAGATACAAAGGATAAAAGAGAAGCTTCAAAATTATAGAGAGCGAGAAGAGATCTTAATTAATCTTAAAGCAAGAGTAGAAGAATTCTATCGTCATTATACTTTAGAAATAATTCAAAATTTAGAGGATAAAAGGGAAACGTTAGAGACTAAGACTGAAGCATTAAAGAGTAATCTTGATACTGCCCAGAAAGAGAAAGAAGAACTATCAATTAAAAAAGAAAAGATAGAAACAGAGATAGATGACTGTTTGGCAGAAGAGAGAAAATTAGAAAGAATAATTGATCGTTTAACAGAATTCATTAAGGAGTATCGACTTAGGGAAGCTAAAAAGGAAGAAAAGGAAAAGCTTGATAAAGAGCTAGCAGTAATTAAAAAACAGTTAATTAGATTAGAAGCTAGTAAAGAAGAAGTACGAGAAGAGAAGAGTAAAGCAAGGCAGAGATTAAATGAATCTAATCAAGCTTTAGAAGTACATCAAACGGAGTACCAAAGATACGAATTAAAAGATGTTAGACCAGCGGAAAGTATAGAGGAGACTTATGCTGAATTAAAGGGTGAAACTGAGAGTATTGAAAGTAGGTTAAATGAGAAGCAAGGGGAACGATCTACTTTACAAAAGTTAATTGCTAAATACAATGAAGCGTTACAGACTGCTAATAAAGAAATAGCAAAGACTGGGATTACCGAAGAATGGTTATTAAATAATCAACGGCAAGTAACTGAGAAAGAACTTGAAGTGGCCAAGCAAGATAGGGAACAGGCAATGGAAAGATTTGAATTAGCAAAAAAAGATGTAAATCAGGCAAATAATAAGGTAGATACTACTGCTGGTATTTTGGAGAGTTATCAAGAAGATATTAAAGAGGAGTTTAAAAAAGAGGTTTATTTTGATTATTCCGAAGCAAATCATCAGGATGAGTACCAAAATATTAAACGTGAATTAGAAGAGTTAAGCAATAGATTAGAAGAATTAAAAGTGGAGATCAACCAGGCTGTAGAATGGAAGCGCGATAACAAGGAAGCTTTAGATACTTTACAATATAGATTAAAGGATAAATTACACGATTTATGGTCGGACGGAGAAGCTTTAACAAAGCAAGAGTGGGCTAATTATGATTTAGAACCGAAAGCATTTTTACGTCGTTGGCTAGAAGAGCAAGAAAAGGCTAAAGCCAAAAGAGAAAGACAGAAGCGAGTTGTAGATAATCAATTTAAAGATTATTTGCAGGAATTGAAGGCTACTAAGAATCCGAAGGTTAAACAGTTCATTCGTAAAGTACAACAGATTATGAAGCAAGGCAGAATATACGACTATGATTATGTAGAGACTCAATTTTTACGTATTTTAGAAGGATTAGAAGAGTATCAGAAGAATTATGAACATCAACTGAAAGAAAGAGAAAAGGATATGGAACATCTAACTAATCTATGTTTACGAAGAGCAAGAACAATTTATGATAGTATTATGGAATTACCTAAAAACTCAAGAGTTGACCTTTATGATCGTCAAATTCAAGTAATTAAGATGAACTGGCGTATCTTAGCTGATGAGGAAGCTAAGGAAGCAATCTATAATTATCTAGAACAAGTCTTATCTGACCTTAAAGAGTGGAAAGAGAAAGGTAAAGATGATGATGAGATAGATAGCAGGATGGAAGAGTTATTAAGAACTAGGAATTTGATCAATATTATTGCTCCAATTGGCGATTGCAGGGTACGAGTTTATAAACCGCGGAAGGAATCGATCGTTCGTCAGAGCCAATTAAACTATTCTGAATGGAATGAAGTTGCTAGATGGTCTGGTGGTGAAGAATATAGCGTTTATATTACAATGTTTATGATTATGATCAGCCATATTAGACAACAGATTGATGGTCGAGGTGCTGTCTGGAAAGCAATTTTAGCTGATAATCCTTTTGGTAAGGCTTCATCACCGCATATTTTAGAAACGGTCTTTGAAGTTGCTCGTTCGAATAAGATCCAATTAATCTGTTTCACTGCTCACAGGCAGGAAAATATTTTAAAAGAATTTCCGGTTGTTTATAGTCTCCAACTTAGAAATGCTTATGGTAAAGAAGTAATGCAAGCAGAAAGATTAGAGACAGCATTTTATAATTTAGGAAATGTAGAAGGTTAGAGATAGTTGTTTATTTCATTGACAAATATAAAAGGACTATTATTATTTTATGACTAAGTATTTATATAGTGAATTTATGTGCGTTAACTAAATATAATTTTTAAGGTTGAGGCTAAGGCTGAGGGAACCATAGTAATTTAATGATTTGAACTTTCTCAATCTTATCTTTAGCCTCAGCCTGAAATTATGTATTTTATTAATAAAGATATATTTTCAGACTGCAATCTGTCAGAATTTAGTTTAAGTTAACGCTTATGATAGTGAATTAAAAGTTATTAAATGTTTTGATTATTTCAATGACCAAGGAGGAATAGAAAATGAACAAAAAATTCACTGAAACGCAAATACTAAAATTTATAGGTAAGTTAGCAAACAAATGGGGAACTGGACATGACAGCATAACGAAAATACTCGAAAAAGTTGAAAGTTTTCTTGAAGAAAAGAGTGAAAAGATTGATTTTCTAGATAAGGTACGTTTATTTATTAGCATGTTAAAAGATCATTCGCGTCAAGAATACCAGATTGAAGATGGTGCCTTAGGGATGATAATTGCTTCTTTAGCATATCTTATCTTACCAACAGACCTAATTCCAGACATGATTCCGGTAGCTGGTTTTACTGATGATGCAGCTGCTTTTATGTTAGTGATGAAACAGATTGCCGATGAAATAGAACGTTATCAAACCTGGAAGAGAGACCAAGAAGACTATGTAGATATAATTGAGTTATCGGTCGATCAGAAGAATAGTTAATGGAGAAGATAATAAAGTATTTTTAGTATCGATTAAGTTCTTAATTAGTCATTATTAGTCTTCTTCATTTGTATTTCTTTTAATTCTAACTTCAATTCTTCTAATTTATTCATCATGTTTATATTAATTGAGTGTGCCGGCATCCGTTCTTCTAAGTCTTTTATTTCAGTTTTTAATTTTTTTATCTTATTATCTATTTTATCTTGCATAATTAAATCTCCCCTTTCTAAATAGGCTTGTCTAGTTTAATCTCATAAAATTGCTATTGTTTCGTTACTATATAGAATAGTTCTTTATATCTATTTTAATTCCTTTTTGGTAGTATTGTATTTTTGACGAATTTTTCTATATTCTGCAAATACTTTTGTTAACTCGATTTCATCATCCTGTACTTTAAACCAAAACTTAAGAAATTCTTCTAATTTTCTTACCTTCATTTAATTCTTACCTCCTAAATAACCAAGTATGTTATATCTATATTTGGA
>Ga0079294_100107_pt1 | contig 12913 bp, 5 predicted proteins | sample Wag4S2014_12_3_FD_74790 | JGI IMG/M metagenome (GOLD analysis project Ga0079294, IMG submission 74790) | Deep subsurface shale carbon reservoir microbial communities from Ohio, USA - Utica-2 Time Series 2014_12_3 | ecosystem: Environmental > Aquatic > Deep subsurface > Shale gas/oil reservoir >... | reverse complement strand
CACTAATACATCCAGATTATCTTTATCATTTTTCTTATTTTTACCATAAAAAACTTCCAAAATTATAGATAAATTTTCATATTCTTCTTCATCAAATTCGTAAATCATTTCAGGAATATTAACAAATACTTTTCCATCACTATCGGGTTTATTAGATACAGCAAAAAATAATGCAATTAATGAATTTTTTGTCCAATCTAATAAACAAGTAGGTATTCCATAATGTTGCATATGAATAATTTCATTTAAAAATTGCTCTTGAGTTTTAAATTCTTTAAAATTGTGTCTTCTAATACTTTTATAAATTTCTTTTTCTTTATCTATATAATAATTTTCTCTATAAATGCTAGGTAACAAACCCCAAGTTTTATTTGCTTGTCCTCTATATATTATATTCTTTTTGTTTAAATTAAGTTTTTCAACTTTTTTTAAATATTCCATAACATCTTCTATAATAATTTCATTTTTTAAAATAAAATCCAGTTTTTCAGGAAGCGGCTTGAAAGTAAACCCTAAAAAATCTACTTTAAATTTTTCGAAAATTTTATTAAATTCACTTTTAAAGTCTTCTCTGTTATCAATTATTTTAATTTTGACACTACCCCAATCTCCACTAACAACTTCAGGTTTAAATTTATCTATAGCAATACCAACTTGAAATAATTTATTTTTGACATCACATATTAATATCTTATCCTTTTTAGAAATTTCTTTGAAATATTTCAAAAATTTTTTTTTGCTTTTTATGCCTTCTTCATTTTCATTATATGTTTTTATAATGATTTTTTCTCCTACTTCCCATATACCACCTTTTCTTTTCTTCAAAATATAAGAATTATTCACTTACATACCTCCTGTTACTTATACTTTATAAACAATTTAGCTTTCAAAAAAATATATTCATTAATAATATTATTAATAAATATATCCTTTATAGTTTATTTGTTTCTATGTTCGAAATTTTCCTTTATCCTAATGGAGAAATATAATAAATTACAAAGTTGTTATAAATAGCATTTTATATAATATTTTTAACCCCACTTTTTCTTAACTATAGATCTTATGTATGTTATGTGAATTTTTAATTATATAATTATCCTATATAACCTGCTACTTACTTACTGGGAACTAAGTTAAAGTATATAATTAGTTCAAGAATATTTCAATCATCCATTTTGTAGAATGCATAATGATCTACCTCCTTTCACAGTCTAAGGTTATTCAACTGTAAAAGGAGGTTCCTAATAAATAAAATATTAACAATTTAAAAATCTATTTAATTGTTGTCATTTTAGAAAAAAAGCAAAATAATAATTATATTCTTTTTAAAATAAACAAACAATCTAAAGTCAGTTTAAAAACTAAGACAAACAATTTCTTCTTTTATCTATAATTATGCTAATCCATCAAAGCCTTTTTGAAATTTTCAATAATTAGCTAAAAATTAAACTTATCTACTCATTCTCAATACTATTGCTTACAAGAAGAAGATCCTTATCAAAAGATTCTAATCTATCTATTATATTAACAGTATATATACGCTTTAAAAACCACCTTTTTCTCCAAAATTCAATAAACTCTTGTGTCTGCTCTTTTATATTACCATCCAAAGAATAAAAATAATTTAATTCATCTGTTTCTCCTCTTAAAAATTCTCGAGCATTTGAAGCTAATTCAATTCCATATATAATTCTTTTATTCTCCTGCTTAAGAAAATCATTCTTTATCCCTAGAGCTGTTAAACCGATTTTCAATAACCGCATCCGAGGACTAGTACCTTCACCAAAAATATTATTTACTCTTCTTCCTCCATCAATTATTTCCACCGCTTTACTAATATATTTAGTAGTGTCATCGGCAAAATATACTGAAGTATACCCTTCAGTTTTTCCTAGCTCCTTAAATTCTAAATGATTTTCATCTCCAACTGGCATCTTTAATCTATTATATTGACTACTACCAACTCCATACAAACTTGTTGTCCCTAAGTAAGCTAAACGTGAATCTCTTACTACTTCCTCCCCTTTCATTTTTGAGGCAATCCGACTCACTTGATTTGAATATTTCTCTTTATAATCCTGAACTATAAATGGACTACAGGTCAATAAACTTACCAACTTACCTCCTAATAAATGATTATAGGGTGGTATAGCACCACAAACAATAATTTCCATAATATTAGAGCCTATTTTTTGCTTCCTATTAGCCTCTAAGGCAATATTAATAACCTTACCATCCTTATAATTAATTAACTCCTTTAATACTTTTCTTGCCTTATCCCCATCTTGATTTAACTGATCCAATTTTAAGCTGAATTTATCTAATAGCCTTTGTATAAGCATTCTTGCTTCTAATAATCTAGCTAATTCTCGCACACGCTTCTTTTTAAACAATGAAGTTTTTGCTTCAACCTCCCAATCAATGTCTCCAGTTGTTTTTTCATTATCAAGTTGATTCTTTCTTAATTCTTTATTAAGATTACTAAGCCTTTTAACAATCTCTTCTTTAGGCTTAATAACATCCTTTTCTCTAATTATATTTTCTTCAATTAAATCATCAATATATACATCATCAATCGCTTTCTTAATAAATTCATTAAAAAGATTTAGCATCTTTTTACTCTTTTTCTCAACCTTTCCTTTATCTCCTTCAACTTCCTTTTCATTATTATTCTTCTTTCCACTTAACATATCTTTAATTGCATCTAATGTCCAACCGATATAATTATCTCTTTTAGATAAATTTAAAACTACATTACCTAATGCAGAAATACCAATAACTGGATGGCAAGGCTGAGATGCGTCTCGTATAAGATAAAACCGGTTTCTCCCTGGAGTTTGTTTGTATGGTAATGACCAAGTATATCTAAAATATCTCCATATGTCTCTTAGTCTATATCCTGTATACGAACATCTCGATTTATCAACTAATTGCAAATATGGCTTTATCGCTTCCCTTGCTAAGTTATACTGTTCTTCATCACTATCCTTACTTTTTATTTCTTTTATTCTAGAAGCAAGAATATCCTTATCTCCAATAATATTTTTTATGCTAATCCTTTCTCCATTATATTCCTTATCTTTTTCCATCTTATTAATAAATTTACGGATACTATCTTTTTTAAGTTGAATATTCCTCTCACGTTGTAATTGTTGACGCAAGTCATCCTTATTCTGATTCAAATCAGGCTTAGCTAATTTTATAGTTTCATTGTCCATAATAATATCCCATTTCAACTCCAATAAATCTCTTAGTATACAAAGGGCAGCAATAAATTTCACCTTCTCTAAATCATCATCAGCAATCTCATCCTCTATCTTTTTTTCTTCAATCTCTTTATTTAAAATCTTTAATGCTTTTTTTCTAGACACAGTATTAATATTTTTACCTATTTTAATGAGCATTTTATTATAAAAATCTATTAATTCTGGGTTAAAAGAAATAAATTCCTCCTTTGCTCTATTAGATGTATCATCTAAGTTGCTTTCTGTATTTGTTGATGACATACTTTTTCCTCCTAATATTTATATAATTTAAATTCTGTTATGGTTATGTAGTTTAATTTTTCATATAAATTAAATAATTACATTATTACTTTACAAAATTATATTTACAAAACAAACTTATTTTAAAGAAAACAAACAACCACTACTTATATTATGTATTGTATAAACACGCTTATTATCCTGCTTTTATAAATATAGATTCTTTTTTCTGCATTATTCTGCCATTGCATTTTAGGTGTTTAATACTTCCCAATAATTAAATAACCTCTAGTTTAATTGCTTTTGGCCTTATTAAAATTTAGTTCTAGTACCATTGTGAGGAAAACAAACAACTGTTATAAAATAATTAAACCTAGGTTTAAACCTAGGTTTTTTAATATCTTTCTCTAAACTCCCTAATATAAACTTTATCCTGTGCTTTTAAAGATATTATAGATCTTAATTTCCTATTTGTTAAATAAAAAATTATTATACTTTAACTTTATAATAATATTTTTGGCTGTTTTTCAATATAAACCCTTTCTTTATTATATGAAACACTAAATCCTTTTAGATTCATACCATTTTCTATACATTCATACATCAAAGTTTTGAATTCTTCGATTTCATTATTAATAATAACTTTTCTTATAATTGGACTCAAAGAGACTAAATAATATTCAATTTCATACCCTTGCTTTAATAAATCCCTTATTTTTTTCAATTGGCTAATTGCTCTTTGAGAAAAAACACTTGGAAAAACAACTTCTCTTCTTATACCAATTAAACCTTTAGCTTCAACAATAATCTCTTTTTCTTTCTTTATAATTAAATCTGCCTTATAATTTTCAATCTTCTGTTCTTTATATATCTTGATGTTTTGCTTTGTCATATTAAGTAACCTAATATATTTTTCAACTAATTTATTAACTATCTTTAAGTTTAATAATATGTATTTACCATAATATTTCACTGCAAAAACACTATATCTTGTTCTTGTATTCTTTCCTTTATTAGTAGTTAATAATATATCTTTATTCTTTAATTTTAAGTAATTATCTAACCTTGATGAACTTGGAATATAGCATTCTTCTATTGAGTTGTTTATTAATACCTTACAAAGAAATCTATTTTTGCTTTCACTTATAAATTTGCCATGAACAATACCTGATTTTATCCTTAATAAATTCATTAGTATCTCCTTTATTAAAATAATAATAGGCCCAAGGAAATGAGCCCATTATCAAGTTATTTCACTAAATTATAAACTTAATCTTTAAACAATGATTATATCAAAAGTTTTATTTATTCTGCAGATATTTTTCTAGCTTATCCTCACTAATATATAATCCTTGTAACCTTTTTATCTTACCATTAAATGAATAAAGCATATCACCTTTACCAAGTAAATCTTCAGCTCCTGAAGTGTCTAGAATTGTTCTTGAATCTTGATTTGCAGGTAATCTAAATGAAACTCTGGTTGGAATATTAGCCTTTAATCTTGATGTAACTATATCAGCACTTGGTCTTTGAGTAGCTATAATAAGATGAATCCCTACATTTCTTGCCCTTTGTGCAAGCCTCACTATATTTCTTTCAAAATCATCCTTGCTACCTTCTAAATCAGCAGCCTGTACTAAGTCAGCATATTCATCTATTATAACTGCAATCGGCTTCATTGGATCATTTGAATTTTTTCTATTATAGCTAAACAAATCTCTACTCCTAGATTCTCTTAGTAAATTTGTCCTTCTTTCTAATTCATTTTCAAATAAATCTGTTAATATTTGCACAGCATTTTCAGCATTAATAATTACTTGCTCATTTCTAAGGTGTGGAAGTCCTTCGAAAAATATAAAATCAGTTTGCTTAGGATCTATAACTACAAGTTCTAGCTCTTCCTCACTATATTGGGAAATTAAGCTTACTAATATGCTATATAAAAATATTGTTTTCCCAGAGCCTGTAGATCCAGCAATAAGCATATGAGGGGCACTTACTATATTGTTTATTTCAATATTCCCGTTTGGTTCCTGTCCCATAATAACATTAAGGTTGCCAACCTCTTCAGAAGGAAGCACATGAGTATAATCTAATAATTCTATAACCTCATTAGTTTCTCTTGGTACATCTACATATATATATTGACTTCCTCCCTCATTATCAACTAATATATCAGATATAGCTTCAATTTCCCTAGCTATATCTGTTCTATATCTTTTTACATTTTTAAGAGTTTCTCCTGGCCGTAACCTTACTCTAAATCTAATAAAGCGAGATGCTATTAAAGCTTTTTTAGGATCTATTTCAGCAACATCAATAGAATAATCCTTCATGGCTCTCATTAACTTCTTAGCCTTCTTTTCTATAGTCTTCATCTCTTTTTGCTCTATAGTTATATCATTAGATTCATCATCCTTAATGTCCTCTTCCTTCTTACTGGCATTAGATTGCCTATCCTCTTGAATATTTTCTTCTAAATTATCATGCTTCTCCTTGTCATCGTCACTAATAAGCATTTGACCATCATCATTATTTTGAGCATTGTCTTGATCAAAATAGCTAGAATCAGGTGCTTTAATGATATCAGAATCATTTTCATTATGTTTATTCTGTTCTCCAACTATGTCATCTTTTATATTTTGCTGATTATTTAATTCTTTACAATTATTAAATACTTTATTTATGAAATCATCTTTAATTTCATAAAGAATAATTCTGTTTTCATTATGACATTCAATACCTTCATAATTTGTTTCACCATGATCATTTAAATGAATATGATATATGGCTGAATTTATATTAACCCTTTTATCTCCACCAAATAATTCATTTAAATTATCAGTCCAGTATTTCTTTTGATTCGTATCTAAGTCCTTTTGGTATAATGCATTAAACACTTGAAACCTAAGAATTTCTCTTCTAGATGTACTTGTTATTTTATCTTGCTCATAAAATATTTCATTAATTATTCTTTGAACTGCATTAACTTGATCAACAGCATTTCCATTAATCTCAATTACTTCGTCATTTATTTGATTTAGTGAGTAATCCTTATATGTCTTTACCTCAATCACATCCACATATGCTTCACCATTTTTAAAATAAATCCCTATTAAATCGGAGAAAACACTATCCTTCCTCTCTTCTAGCCAGCCCTGTGCTAAAGCAGTGTCTAAGCTAATAAGCAAGGGATTTTCATTTTTATGCTTGTAAAAATATGCTGCAACTGCTAATCCAATAGCTCCTTTTGTATGCTTCTCATCAAAGGTCCTATTAAGACTATATGACGTTAAATGTAATATTCCTTTTTCATTTAATCGCCGTATTTCTCTTAAAACCTGCTCTAAACAATAATTATCAGGATCATAATTTCCTATTGAACGAATTAATTCATCTAATCCATTGATTAGCTTGGACCAATTTCTTGAATAAATTCCTAAATCTCTAGCAGAATTAGTTTTATAATTAGTTTCATAATAAATACATTTTTTAGGTCCAATTGTAGTTAATTCTAATTTTTTTAAATTATCATCCGCTAATATAAGCCATATTGTATTATCTAAAATTTTATCAAAAACTTTTTGTTCAGTTTCAGCTTCTAATGCAACAGCATGATACCAACCTCGTGGCTTATCATTAAGCTTGGCAACTAAATCATGATAATCAGAAAACAAATCTCCTTCTGATGATGGAATAATCTGCAGGTCATCTGTTATTGGGTCATACTTGAATATGTTAGGAACACATAATGGATGAATCTTTAGCTTTAAACGCGATTTTCTTCTATTATTAACAATTGCTCTATTACAAGCGTCAAACATTACTACCCCATGGCAAGCATTATCTCCCAATAAATTAGCCACTTCATTATACTTGCGAATCTTATTATCTATTTTAATTGAATAATTAATATTTGGCGATAGACCAAATTTATTTAAAATTTCATCGTCTACACCTTCAAAGCTAGCCCAATTATATGATGTTTCCTTAGTTCTGTAAATATATATATATGCACCATCTATTACTTGACCCTTTACCAATTTTTTTAATATTTTCTCAAAAACAATTTTAACACTCGGTGGATTAACAAAAGCAATACGTAAGCCAAATGAACTGTGAGGATAGGTCTTAACTAGCTTTTTTAGAGATTTTTTAATGCGACTTAAGCCACTTGAAATATTATTGACCTGATGCACACTAGAATAAATAGGAAGTTTCCCTAGACAACCTACTTCTGGTATTATAATATCACCCTTATTTGTTATAAAATTACTAACAAATAATGTTGACAAAGGATTAGGAATATCTTCAGCTGATCTAATTAAAAATTCTTTATCATCCTTGCTTAAATCAGATGATGTTTCACTTAACCTCCTTGTCAATTCAACATATTTCCATAGATATAGAGGATTTAAAGGGGTTAAAATCGCATGAGTTTCTTTGTCATCAATAATATAAACTATGTCTAATGAATTTATTCTAGCTATTAATTCCTTCGTTCCATCTCTACTGAACACTTCAAACATGTTGTATTTTTCTTTCACTAAATGCATGAAGCGACTATATATCCTTATATACTTTGTAAATTCCTTAAGTATTTTTTCTGATTCAGCTATCTTTAATATTGGGCTATCTGCTAATCTTTGAGCTTGTTTTACTAATTTATTTCTCTGAGAAATAAAGCAATTAAATTGATTAATCAATCCTGTAATATCATCAAACTCTTTTTCTAGCTTTTTTAAAATTTCTCTAATTTGCTCCACAAATTTATCATCAAACGCCTTAATCACATTATTCTCACTTATAGAATTTAAGGCATCAACAGGACTTGAGACCTCAGCCTTAATAACTCCTCCATATGTGTTAGAACCAACAAAGGCTTCGATTAAGTTTGAAACTTCAGGAATAAGCTTAATATTTATCCTTTTATCTGCCGATTTAATAGTGATATTTTTTTCTTCACTCTCGTCCCAGTTATCATATTTATCCTCTACTTGATCTAATATATCTTCTATCTGCTCATCATCATGTTTAATTATTAAGTCTACTCCTGTAGAATCAATTGATTTGGGAGTAGTGTCTTTATTATTTCTCCTTCTTTCCTTTTTCTTTCGTTTTTTTCCTCGCTTCTTTTTGTTGACATTAGATAGTGCTTCTACTACTTCTTTATATTTTAAATTCTTTAAAGCCATATAATCTCTTGTTTTATAATATTTTAAAACACTGGCTATTACTGAATCTGTTCTATCAATATCACTTGATTGAAGTGCTCTTTGATCTGTTGTATTTAAACGACTAATTCTTGAAACAAGTTTTTTATTATCGCGAATTCTTTTTCTAATGCTTTTGACATTATTTCGTTCAAATAAATTCTCATCAATTAATATACCTAGCCTATACATTTCTAAAATTGCTGCCTGAGTCTCATTTTCATTATTATCAATGAAGCATTGATAATAATTAACGAGCCTTTGTAGTGGAATTAATTCTCTAATTTTATTATGCTTAAATGCCTGCCATAAGTTACCAAGTGCATTATTAATTTCTCCTAATTCCCCTTTAGCAATATTACATAAATTATCATATAGCTCACGAGGTTCAATTTTTTCATACCACTCTAAGGACGTAAGTTTCGAGACTTTTCTTTTAACTATTACTACACGAGTCGCTGACACATCTCTTTTATTTCTAAACTTTTCTGCATCTTCAACAGTAAAATAAATTTTAAATAAATCTTTATAATCATTAATTTCCTGCTTTATTGTATTAATCTCTTCTTTTTTATAACCTACAAAAAAGATATATGGTAAATCAAGTTTGTAATTAGCAGTTTCTGTATGTAGTGATTGTAAAAGGGATTCATACGAATAATTAGGCAAATCCTTAAGCATAATACCGAAACTTTCATTTTGTACTCTCTTAATAATTGAAGAAGCTAATAAATTTGAAACTACATTTTTTATAGACATATTATCCTCCTTACAAGTTTAATCCTAAAATGGTAACTCCATCAGCATACCTTTTACCATAACCCATAGCTATATACATATCAGCTATCTTTTTAGCATTTTGAGCTAAACTTCCAGCCAAATCCCCAGGGGTATTTTGACTTACATTCCATTTTGCTAGGTTCTCAAAATCAATTTCAGGATTAGCACCAATTATTACCCCAAATTCATTCCATAATTTTATACCAAATTCACTTAAATTCATTGATCTATTGTCTGGCTCTAAAATTGTTAGTAAGATTGTTTCTAATAATACTGGATCAGGTGAAAATCTACTAGTTTTATTTTTACCATATACTAATTTGATTTTTCTTCCAAGACTAGTCATAAAATTAGAAGGACTAGTAGAATACTCATCAGAAAAAAGCTTAAATCTAGTTGCTTTTATAATTGCATCAAAAGGATCCCTGCTTTGCTCATAAAACCCAAGATACAATTTTTTATACTCTTTTCTTTTCTCTTTCTCAGGAGTTTTATTTTTAATTTTGTTACTATCAGCTATTGAAATCATATTTATTCTTTCTAACATTTCCTTATGGGTAAAGCTTTCATAGCCCTCTTGTTTTAATATACCCTCTAACTCATTCTCAAAATATTCTTCAATTCCTAATTTAGCACGTAGTACTGTTTCTTGACTAGCATATTCAATAGGAGCAAGAGTCCTATCACTATCAAAAAGAATTGGTATACGATTATTATTGTCGTATTTATCTGATAAATCTATAATTCTTGATGATAGGTGTAGGATGATAGAAAAACATGCAAATAGAATTATTCTTTCCATACTTAATAGCTTATTTGTATTTTTATAATTTGCATTATAGGCTAATCTATCGAATGCTTTTCTTATTCTAAGCTCAACACCTGTTAAATCCAAATCTGCTTCTTCAACTGTATGTATTTTCTTTTTAACCATTTTAATTATCGGACTCACTAATCTACTCAAATCATCACTTTCATCTTCTAAGCATTTTTTTATTAATTCAATACATGGCGAAACTTGTCCATCTATTTTAGTTGAAAGGATGTTATATAAAAAGCGTGGCATTTTATATTCGTTTTGAACCTTCTTATTTACTTGAGTTTTTGAGCAAATTGTTAGAACTGAATAATCCATACTAGGATAGTTTCCTTTATCTGCATTGAATATAGCCTCTAAAAAATATCTTAAATCACTAATCTGTTGATTAGTAGCATCCCCATCAATCAGGTTATCATAATTCTCTATAATATATGAAATAGGATAGACTTCCTTCCCTTGCTTATATTTTATAGTAGACCATTCATGCAATGGCTTTATATTGTATGAAGATCCTAAGACTAATCTAAATAAACCATTTGCAATATGAACTGGCTTTATTGATGAAGATGTAGGCTTATATTGAATTTTTTTAAAAACCTCTTTCCCATATTCTTTCAATCTATTATCTGCCAATTTTATCACCCTATTTAAAATTATATTTATTATTCTTTACAGTCACCCTACATGAATCCCCATTGATAATATCCCTCATAAAAAAATCATTAGATCTCGTAATATCCTTAAGAGAAGCTAATTCATTCATAAAGCTAAACAGCTTAAATTTATACTCATCTGGTATTAATTGAGCTGGATAGCCTTTATTAATTAATGACAAAGCCCTATAAAAATTAAGATTAATTTTTAAATCTACACTTTCCTTATTATTCATATTCACTACCTTAAACAAAATATGGTCAGGTACATATTCCATAGTCTTAAATTCCTTAGGAATTCTAGGCACCTGTAATGATATAAAATCTAATGGAAAGCTACGACTAGCAACTGCTACCTTTGGATTTGTTCTCAACTCATATTTATGAGTTATCCAAATTTTAAGTCTATCATGGTCATTATCATTAGGATTAAAAAATCTATTAATAGCTAATACAATTTCTTTTATTTTTTCACTATGTCTATCATAAGCTTGTGTCAATAGCTTATAATACTCTCCAATCTCGTCTGGTATTAATTGAAGTAATTCTTCACCTCTAATATTTTCAAAGTAGAACTTCCTTTTTATGGACTTAAATACTTCGTTAGCTTTATTATGATCATTTAATTTTTCAGGTGCTTCCTCAGGAGGGTCAAATTGCCACCCTTCTGTTAGTTCACCCTTCCAAAGATTTTCATCAATCTCTGGATGTGTATAATTGTAGGGGTCAAATTGCTTAATAACTTTAAAAAGTTCATTGTCACCTTGAAAAACTAAGTCATAATATAAGCCTTGTTTTGATTCATTATTTTCTCTTTCAGAACATCTCTTACCTTTTGTGATGAGATAAGCAAAAAATCCTAGAATATCCCTCATCACTATATGAATACCCGAATTACCTATTTTATTAGTTAATTTTAATAATCTTTCTTTTACTATATCATTATCAAGAGCATCTATATTGTATAAAGAACTACATCCATTACAAGAACTACACCCATCACATTTATTACTCAAATTCAATAGCTTAGATAATACTCTTTCAGTCATATCAGGTGATAAAAGGTTTCTATTATTTAAATCAATCACAACCACATTATGTATATCAAATTCTTTTACTTCATTATTATATATTATTGAATTTTTTCTTTGATAAATAATTGACTTATAATCAGGTAGTCTTTCTCCTAATTGATTAAGCAATTCTATAAAAGGATATTCATTAATAGCAATAATAGCAGGATTATTAGCATCGATCGCTTTCTTAAGATCTTCAAGAAACTTTTCATTATCCTTAATTTCATTAATATCCTTAACCACATATGCATCATATTCATCTATAATCTGTTTTAAAGATCTTATTAAATGTGTCTTTCCATCACCTGGATTTCCAGTTATATAAATCACCTTTTTATTCTTAATACATTGTATAATTAATTCTTCTATTGGAGACTCTATATGAAGTGCTCTAAGTTCACTATCTGTAAATATATCTGCATAGCTATTACGATTATTATATAGCTTAGATATAAAATCTAAATTAGATTTCATAATATACCTCCAGCCTAAATATTAAGTTCTGTTAAGTTATATATACCTTAAATTTTCTACTTAAAAGTAACTATTTAAATCATCAATCTCAGAAACCACTTGTAACCAAAAAACTGATCAATTTCAACACATTTCTTAAATTTCTATAGTATATCTCATTAAAACATTACATATCAGGATTTTTTCAAAAGCTATATATTTACTTATGATTGATTTTAAAATAAAAAACCGCTTAATTCTTTATAACCATAAGAAAAATATGTATTGAAGTTGGTTCTAAAAAGCAACTTATTATCTTTCGACCATGATTTCCCCCACCAAATCAATAAATATAAAAGTTTTTCAATTATAACTAAATAAATTAGAATAAAGTTTTTAAATATTATTACTTACAAAAAGAGATTTTTCATCA
>Ga0079294_100101_pt1 | contig 13751 bp, 11 predicted proteins | sample Wag4S2014_12_3_FD_74790 | JGI IMG/M metagenome (GOLD analysis project Ga0079294, IMG submission 74790) | Deep subsurface shale carbon reservoir microbial communities from Ohio, USA - Utica-2 Time Series 2014_12_3 | ecosystem: Environmental > Aquatic > Deep subsurface > Shale gas/oil reservoir >... | reverse complement strand
TTATAATAATTAGTACTTCTAAATAAAAGAATATCTAAATAAGAGAAATCCTAACAAAAATTAATTATTTTTTAATCAAATCGTTTATTTAACAGTTATAAAAATTATAAAAAGATCAAGGAGGATTGCCAGTGAACGATGGGGTACAGGAAGTAGAGATGTTATTAAGGACTATCAGTAGTAAAATTAATAAGGAAACAAAGGATAATCTTTCTAAGTTTAATTTGAATAAAAGTAGATTCTTTGTTCTAATTATAGTTTCCAAATATGAAAACATTACTATGGGAGAATTGAAAAAGGAGATGCATTTAGCATGTAGCTCAATTACCAATTTAGTAGATAAATTAGAAGATGATAACCTATTAAAAAGAAGTAGAAGTAAAGAAGATAGACGAGTAATAAATTTACATCTGACTGAAAAAGGAGAAGAACTATTAGAATCTATTATGACCTTTAGATGCCAATATATTAATCAAGCTATTAAGAAATTGGATGTAACAGAGACTTTACAGTTAAAGGATACTTTAAAGAAAATAAACCAACTTTTAGGAGAAAGTTCTTGCTGATGCAAATAACTTAGGTAAGCAATTAGTTGTGGCTATAGAGGAAGAGAAGGAGTATCCAGAACAATTAGAGTTTCACAAGCAGATGCGAGAAATGTTAAAAGAAGCAGTTGTTGCTAATCAAGAAGATTGGGAAGCCGAATATAAGTATTGGCAGGAAAAAGGATGGATTTAGTTAATTAATGTTTAAAGTTAAATATTAATTTGATTCAGAACAAAAGTGTTTTTATTATCAAAAAGTACCTTTTGATCTGAATCTTTATTTTTGTTTTTGTTGAGAGGAGGGAATACATGTCGAAGCAAGACGTAAAATCTATAGAGCAAAAGACTGAAGAAGAGAATGGGGCTTATAAATGGATAGTCTTAGGGGTAGTCTTAATTGGAGCTTTTATGGCGATTTTGGATACTAGTATTGTTAACATAGCATTAGCAGAAATGATGTCAGTTTTTGGAGTTACCTATGAAGAGATAGATTGGGTAGTGACTGCTTACTTATTGTCTATGGGAGTTATTCAACCGATTACTGGTTATTTAAGTAATAATTTTGGTGCTAAGAGGATGTATATATTTAGTTTGATTGTCTTTACTATAGGTTCGGCTTTATGTGGAATGGCTTGGAGTAGGGAATCAATGATCTTCTTTCGAATTATTCAGGCAATCGGTGGTGGGATGATTATGCCGATTAGTAATACAATTATTTATCAAGTATTTCCATTAGAAGAAAGAGGGATGGCTCTAGGAATTTGGGGTATCGCTGCAATGGCTGCGCCTGCTATTGGACCAACATTGGGTGGTTATATTGTTCAGAATCTAAATTGGCGTGTTATCTTTACTATTAATATCCCTATTGGAATTATAGGAGTTGTATTAGCTGGGATATTATTAAAAGAGACTGAGATTATTCCGTCTAAAAAGTTTGACTTTATTGGATTTATAACTGCTTCTATTGGCTTTGCTTCTGTCTTATATGCATTAAGCGAGGCTTCTAGTAAGGGATGGGATGAAGCATATGTTTTAGCAATTCTAGCTGTAGGTATTTTAATGTTAATATTATTTGTGATCAATGAATTACATATTACTGAACCTTTAATAGATTTAAGAATCTTTAAGAAGAGGAATTTTACGTTTAGTATGATATCGGTCTTTTTTGTAACTATTGGTCTTTATGGTGGAATCTTCTTATTACCACTATACTTACAAAATATCAGAGGTTATACTGCTTTGCAAACAGGACTTTTATTGATGCCAATAGCAATTGTTACGGGAATAATGATGCCTATTGCTGGGTGGTTATTTGATAGGATTGGCGCTCGTCCTTTGGCACTGACTGGTATTTCATTGATGGTATTTTCTATGTATAAGTTGCATGGTTTAAATCTAGTTGTTTCTTCTTGGTATATTCAGTTTTGGATGATTATTCGTGCGATTGGTTTGGGGTTAACTATGATGCCGGTTACCACCGCTGCATTAAATGCAATTTCTGAACCGAAGATGGCACAAGCGGCGGCAACTAGAAGTCTAGTGACTAGAGTGGCTGGTTCGTTTGGGTTAGCAATTTTATCTCCACAGTTAGAACATAGAAGAATATTTCATTTTAATAAATTAGCTAATGGTTTAAAGCAAGGAGAAGCAATAGTCAGTCAGACACTTAATAAATTACAGCATGGTATTTTAGTTAACGGTAATGCTGTTGAGCATTTACAACAAAAAGCATTAGTGATGTTATATGGTAATATTTCAAAACAAGCTATGGCTAATGCATTTGGAGACACATTTTTACTTGTAGCAGTTTTTTGTAGTTTAGGTTTAATTCCAGCTTTATTCATAGAAAAACACCCAGATAAAAATTAAAGGAGGAATTATGATTTATGGAAGGAAATGTAGAGCAATCTCAACCAGCAACTAAAAATAGATTTAAAATATTTTTTATACTGATTGGGATATTTATTGTATTAGGTGGTATCTTTGGTTATCGATGGTGGGTGCACCAGAGTACGATAGTTAGTGTAGAGAATAGTAAGATTAATGCTACTCAAGTTAAGATTAGTGCTGAGATGCCTGCGAAAATAAGCAAAATGTTAAAAGAGGAGAATGATCAGGTTAAGGCTGGAGAAGTAGTAGCAAAACTAGACCAAACCGAACTTTTGAATACCTTACATCAAGCTCAGGCACACTATAAAACTTTAAAGTCGAAGGTTCCTCAATTAAAATTGAATATTAAATTACAGAGAAAAGTACATGCAGAAAAGTTAAATCAAGCTCGGGCTAAAGTTGATGAAGTTCAACAAAGTTTAACTCTTCTTGAAAAAGGGCCAAGAAAAGAAGAAGTTGAACAGATGGAAGCGGCTTTATCTAAAGCCAAAGCAGTGTTACAAAAGGTGAAGAGTGACTTGGAACAAGTTAAAAATTTACATCAAAAAGGAGTAGCAACACAGGACCAATTAGAGAACGTTACTACTGAATATAAAAAAGCTTTAGCTCAACAAAAAAGTGTTGCCAAGAAATTAGAACTTTTACAAAAAGGGACTAGAAAAGAAAAAGTAAATATAGCTAAAAATAAATTAGAAGCAGCAAGAGCTAATCTTAATTTAGCTAAAGCAGAAGTAATGAAGATACAGATTAAGGAACAAGAATTAGTTACACTAAAGAATCAGTTGCAGGAAGCTAAAAAGAAGATCAATTCAATAAAAGACAAACTGAATGATACTACTGTTAAAACTCCTATGAATGGAACAATAATTAAGAAGTATTTAGAACCAGGTAGCTTTACTTCTCCTGGGCAGCCTATTTATGCAATAGCTAATTTAAAGGATACTTGGGTAGAGTCTAATGTTGAAGAAACAGATATTCATAAAGTGAAAGTAGGACAGAAGGTTGATGTTTATGTTGATGCTTATCCAGATAATGTTTTTAGCGGTCAAGTAGTACGGATAGGAAAAGCGGCAAATTCTAATTTTAATTTATTTCCAAGTACTAATACTAGTGGAGATTATACTAAAGTGGTACAAAGAATTCCGGTAAAAATAACTGTAGATAAAGAAGGATATATCTTTAGACCAGGAATGAATGTAGTAGTTGATATTCACATTGCAAAAAATGAACAAGGAGGTGAAATTTCTAGAAAAGTAGATTAAAAGGTAGAAACTTCATATGTTTTTAGGGGTAGATAGCTAATACAGTTTGGAAGCAGTCACATAATACGAAAATATTAGGTTAAACTAATCTTAAGATAATAAGTTATGGAGGGATAATATGTCTATTTTTCAAGTTAAAGAAGATGTTTATTGGGTTGGGGCAAGAGATTGGAATATTAACTCGTTTCATGGACCTGCTTATAGTACGAAACAAGGTACAACCTATAATAGTTATTTGATTAAAGATGAAAAGAATGTATTAGTAGATGGTGTGTACAAGCCTTTTATAGATAGGTTCTTTGAACATATAGAAGAGGTAGTTGATTTCAAAGATATTGATTATTATATTGTTAATCATGTAGAGCCAGATCATTCTTCTAGTTTTCCTAGAACGATGGAAAGACTAAGAGATGATGTTACAGTAGTTTGTTCAGCTAAGGGTAAAGAAGGGATTATTGAACATTATGGTAGTGGATATAACTTTGAAGTGGTTAGTACTGGAGATACTATTAATATAGGAGAGCGGAACCTAGCTTTTGTAGATGCTTCTATGTTACATTGGCCTGATAGCATGTTTACATATATTCCAGAAGATAAATTATTACTACCTAATGATGCTTTTGGAATGCATTATTGTACTTCCCAATTATTTGATGACCAGGTTGATGACTGTCTGATGATGGATGAAGCTAAAAAATACTTTGCAAATATCTTGACTCCATTTAGTAGTATTCTGCTTAAGAAATTAAAAGAAGTACAAGAAATGGATATTGAGATAGATATGATTGCACCTTCTCATGGTATAATTTGGCGAGAAGATCCAAATAAGATAATTCAGAAATACTTAGAATGGGCAGAAGGTAAGGCTAAAGAGAAAGCTTTGGTTATTTATGAAACTATGTGGGATAGTACAGAGTTGATGGCTAAAAAGATTGCTGATGGTTTAATAGACCAAGGCATAGAAGTTCAGTTTTATCGCAAATCTGATGCTGATAAGAATGATATAATTAAAGAATTTCTTGATGCTAAAGCAATTATTGTTGGTTCTCCTACTATTAATAATGTTATGATTCCTGAGTTAACTCCTTTATTAGAAGAGTTAGAAGGTTTAAGATTTAAGAATAAGTTAGGTGCCTCATTTGGTTCTTATGGTTGGCGTGGAGGCGCAGCAAAAAGGATTGCTGATAGATTAGAAGGAGCTAAGATTGAATTAATTGATGAACCGCTAGAGGTCAAGTATGTTCCTGATAAAGAACAATTAAAAGAGTGTTATGAATTTGGAGTAAGCATTGCCGAGAAGATAAAACAAAGTTAATTTGTAATATTTACCAGGAAATAAAATATCATTTTGCTTCTATATAGTTTGATTACTCATTAAGATAAATTGTGATCCCCAGAAACATTCAATATAGATGATGTTTTTGGGGATTTTTTATTATTATGCATAAAAAATTGATGATTTGTCTAAAAATTGATATAATGAAGATGTAAGTGAGAATTTTAACATTAAAAATTTTATTTTGTAATTAGTTTGTCATTATTTATAAATTAGAACTTATTAAAGTGAAGAATGACTGAGAATAGTAATGGAGATTAAAATAGGGGATGAGATTTAATGAGTAAGCTATCTTTAGAAGAATTTATTAATAAAAAATTTAATATAATCTTTATTAGCCTTTTAATTGTTTTACTAACTGTGTCTGGATTTGTCTTTTATACTTTTTATAATATTGAATACCAAAGAGAAAAGCAAGCAATTAGAAGTTCGATGAAGTATTTTATTAATAATTTAACGGGTCAAGTTACTAAAATTGAAAGAAAGTATAATGGAGCATTAAAAAAGCAGTTAATGGAATTTTATAATAGTTATAATAAGATTAACAATGTTAGTGATTTTAAAAAGGAGATAAGAGATGTTAAGCAAAACATAAAGTCAATAAATAGTCAAGGTATAGAATTAGATAAGGTAAATTATTATTTAATTAATTCACAAGGGATAATTACTAAGACAGATTATGAAGTCGATTTAGGTTTGAATCTTTCAAAGTTCGGAGGGCTTTGGGATAGAATAAAACAGTTAAAAGTTGGAGAAGTATTGTTATTACCATTTGATAGGGAGAATAGTACAGGTAGGCTTAGGTTGTATTCTTATGTAAGATTATCTGATAATAGTATTCTTGAAATAGGAGTTAGATTTAAAAATTATGACCAACTAATAAAAGGCAAACTACAACGTTTTGCCAATGGTTATGAGGCAGATATATATTGGTTCTCTTATGCTTTCCATCCATTATTTAAAGAAAGTATTAAGTTAACAGAAAAAGAGAAGGATGTTTTAAGAGAAGCTTTGAATAAAAATAGATTAATTGCAAAAAATGATTCTTTCTTTGAAACAGCTTATTATTCTGGTTGGAATACCGACTATGGTGCGCAATATATTAAAATGGAAGTTACATATTTACGGTTTAAAAATATCTTGGCTATTTTTTCACTATTATTTTTAATGGTTATGGCGACATTATATCTATTAAAAAGAAACTTAAGTAGTTTGCTTGAAACTAATTTTATTAATCCCATTAATCAAATATCGATGAAGATGAATTCATTTAATCCTGAGGAAGAAGTCGAAGCAAAAATAGAAGAAAGTGAAATTAAAGAGATAGATCAAATTGGAAAGAGTTATACGGATATGGTCAGTGAAATAAGTGCTAGCTATCAACAACTGAAATCTTATAGTCAGGAGATTACTTTTTTAAATGAAGAACTTGAAGACTCACTTAAGGAAGTAAGTGTGTTAAATGAACGTTTTATTAATATGATAGAGATAATTTCTAGTCTAACTACGGACCTTTATCAAGAAGAAGAATTTTTATCAAAATTACTGGAGGTTGCTGCAGATATAATTCCTGAGGTCGATTATGGTAGAGTCTGTCTTTTTAAAGATGGCAAATGTCTGTTTGTAGATGCCATTGGTCATGATGCTTCTTTATTAAGGGAATTAGAGATTAATGAAGAGTTGCTTCTTAACTGTGACCATGAGGGGATCTATCATTTAGAGGAGTGTATATTAGTTAATTCAAGAAAAATTTCTAAAGAAGATAGGTCTATTTTAAGAACAGCTCTAAAACCAAGCAAAGAAGTTATCTGTATAGATATAATTATAAATTCAAATGTGGCAGGAAAGATGACTTTTGCTATAGCTGAAGGTAGTAGTAAGTCTTTTGATAATAAAGCTAAGAAGTTTCTTAAGTCATTTAGTAATTTAGCTTCGGCGTTCTTTTATTGGCAACGATATAATCGAATTAGAGGTGAGTTTAATAAAGAGTTTATTACTTCGCTTACGAATGTTTTAGAGATACATGATGTCTATACTAAAGGACATTCAAAGAATGTTGCTGAGTTAGGAGCAAAAATAGCAAGAAAAATGGAGCTTTCTGATGAAGAGATTGATGATACTTATTGGGCAGGGATGTTACATGATATCGGGAAATTATTAGTTCCGTTAGAAATATTAAATAAAAACGGATCTTTAACCGAAGAAGAGTATGAAAAGGTTAAAAATCATCCTTATTGGGGTTATTTAAGCTTGAAAGATTCTGAGTTCTTAAAAGAGGTTGGGGAATACGTATTATATCATCATGAACGTTGGGATGGAAAAGGTTATCCGGAAGGATTAAAAGGTGAAGAAATTCCATTAATCTCACAGGTATTAACTGTGGCTGATGCTTGGGATGCGATGACTTCGAAAAGAGCTTATCGAGGTCCATTAACAAGAGATGAAGCTATTCAGGAGATTAAAGATAATAAAGGAACTGAGTTTTCTCCTAAAGTAGTAGACATCTTTTTAAGAATATTGGATAATGAATTTTAACTAAACATATGATTTACAAATTCATTAAACAGGTTTGAATGGTATTTATCTCGATGATAAATAAGTTGAAACTTTCTTGTGAAGTCTATCTTTTCAATAGATACCTTTACAATTTTATCTTCTTCCATCTCTTTTTTGACAGCTATTTCTGGTAAAATAGAAATTCCTATATTAGCTTCTACTGACTTCTTAATTGCTTCTATATTATTGAGGATATACTTTGGCTGGTAAGATAGATTAAATTTAACCAAGGTATTCTCAATAACTTCTCTAGTTCCACTTCCTTTTTCACGAGTAATAAATTTTTCTTCCTCAATTTCAGATGGTTCAATCAATTCTCTCTTTGCCCATTTATGCTGGGGAGAGCAGATTATAATCATTTGATCATCGAAGAAAGGTTTAATAGTAATTTCAGTACTTTTAATAGGACCTTCTACTAAAGCAAGGTCGATCTTATTATTAAGGATCATTTCTTCTATTACACTTGTATTATCAATGATAAAAGGTAGTTCAATATTTTGATATTTTGTTTGGAAATCCTTGATTATTTTTGGTAGCAAGTAAGTTCCGATAGTCATGCTAGCTCCAATACGCAGTCTACCTTGATTCATCTTAGCAATATCAGTTATTGTATTTTCGGCTTCTTCTGTAAGTATTAGGATTCGCCTACTATAATTTAAAAGTATTCTACCAGGATGAGTTAAGATTAACTTTTTCTTAATGCGTTCAAAGAGTTTAACTTCTAAATTTTCTTCAAGCTCAATAATAGTTTGGCTAATAGCTGGTTGGGTCATATACAATTCTTTAGCAGCACCCGACATACTACCGATTTCACAGACTTTCATAAAAATTTTAAGTTGCCTTAAGTTCATGAGGCTCCCTCCATACTCTTTATATAAGTAATTAATTATATATATAATAATATCATATTATTTTACTAATACAAGGCTAAATGTTAGAATAGTAAATAAGAAGTATATGGAGATTAAAACTATATTTGGTTGCAGAGATAGTTAGAGAATAAGGGGGGAGAATAGATGAATTTTTTTAAAGATAAAGGGGCAGGTTTAGTCCTTACAATCATTATAGGAATCGGGAGCAGATATTTGTCTAACTGGATTCCTCATTTAGGAGGAGTTACATTAGCGATAATTGTAGGTTTTTTAGTTAGTAATATCTTCAGTATAGGAGGAAATTACGAAGCTGGAATTAGGTTTGTAGAAAAGAAGATTTTAGCTATGGCGATTATGCTAATGGGTTTAAAGTTAGAATTGAATATTTTATCTCAACTAGGTTTCTCTTCGATCTTGGTTATTGTTACTATGGTTTTAAGTACTATTGGGCTTGGCTATCTAATTGGTAGATTGTTAGGATTATCTAAGTCATTCAGTATTTTATTAGGAGTAGGTAACGGAATTTGTGGTTCTTCTGCCATTGCAGCGGTGGCTCCAGTTGTAAGTAAAAATGAAGAGGAAATTGGTCTTTCTATTAGTGTAGTTAATTTATTAGGGACTTTAGGAATCTTTATCTTACCAGGACTAACTTATGCTTTACACCTTAATGATACAATTAGTGGGCTAATGGTTGGTAGTACTTTGCAGGCTACTGGGCAAGTAGTAGCAGCTGGTTTTTCTATAAGTGATGTAGTTGGTAGGCTAGCTACTGTTGTGAAGATGGGCAGAATTTTAATGTTAGGACCAATTGTGTTAGGTTTAAATATATTTATTGGTCCAAATGATGAGGTTTCTCAAGGTAAAGTGAAAATTCCAGCTTTTATTATTGGCTTTTTCATTTTGAGTATTGTAGGGACTTTACATCTGTTACCTATTGAAATGATAAGTTACTTAAAGACTTTAAGCAAGATACTATTAACTATAGCTATGGCCGGAATTGGTCTTAGGATTAAGGTTTCTGCTTTAACTGACCAAGGGCCTAAAGCATTATTGGTCGGTTGTTTAATTTTTATTAGTCAATTATTTATGATTACAGGTCTGATTACTCTATTATTCTAATACGGAAAGGGTGAGTATACTTGACAGAAAGACTACTTTTATTAGTAGATGGAAATGGCGATATTAGAATGGCTACTCTTGATTTTGGTATGGATTTGAAAAACAGAGAATAGTTAAGAGATAATTTCATATAATAGTTAAATTATTGCATACTTGATAAAATTAGGTGTACTTTTATTTATAATTGGATTTGGAGATTATTGGTTGAACTATGATAGTTAAATGTGATATAATAAAAATTAAGTTTTAAACAATTGAACTATAGATATTATGAAAGGAGGAGTAAGATGGAGTTATTAGTGATGGTTATAGAAAATAATGATGATTTAGACAGAATTTTAGAAGGATTCAAAGAGATAGGCTTACATGGAATCACGGTTCTTGATAGTATGGGAACTGGTCATTTATTAACTGAGGATATTTCGATCTTTGGTCGGGTTATGAGAATGGCGGAAGGAAATAAAAAGTACAACAAGACTGCATTTACTATTATCATGGAAGATGAGACTTTAGAAAAAGCAATAGCGGTTGTAGAAAATGTAGTGGGTGATCTTAGTAAACCACATACTGCATTAGTCTTTACACTACCTTTATCCAGGCTTAAAGGTTTAACTAAAGTGCCAGAAGCTTGCGAATAACAGAATATAAAATTGTAAAAAGTGGAGGGAATATAATTGGAAGTAAATTTAATTTTGATTTTAGGAGTAATTCTACTATTAAGTCTAGCATTAGGAAGATTAGCTAATAAACTTAAATTACCAGCCGTACCAGGATATTTAATTGCTGGGCTACTATTAGGTCCTTCTATTTCTAAAGTAATGAGTCACGAAATGGTTAAGCAATTACATCCTATTAATGGGATTGCATTAGGAATCATTGCTTTAGTAATAGGTGGAGAATTAAGTTTAGAGTCAGTGAAGAAGTTAGGGAAAGCAGTTATATTTATGGGGCTTTTTGAAGTTTTAGGGGCAATAGCTGTGGTAACAGTAGTAATGATGTTCTTCTTGCATCAATTTGCTTTATCGTTATTACTCGGTGGTTTAGCTGCAGCAACAGCACCGGCAGCTACAGTAGCTGTAATTAAAGAAAGTAAGGCGTCTGGCCCTTTAACGAACAGTTTATTAGGGATCGTGGCACTAGATGATGTATTTGGAGTTATTTCTTTTGGAATAATCTCAGCTATTGTTAAGACAATGGCTAGTGGTTCAGCAAATACTTCAATTTTGACTATGATTAAAACACCAATGATAGAAATTGTAGGATCAATTATTTTAGGGTCAATAATGGGCTATATTCTTAGTTATTTCAGTAATCGAATGAATAGTGAAAAGAGTTTATTGGCTTTAGTGCTTGGCAGTGTATTTTTGGCTAGTGGTTTAGCGACTTTATTTGAATTTTCTCCTATATTAACTAATATGGTTTCTGGAGTCATGGTTAGAAATATATCTTCTCGTTATAAGAAGGTATTTGATGTTACTGAAGGGATAGAAGTTCCTATCTTTATTGTCTTCTTTGCTTTGGCTGGAGCTAGATTTGAATTACATCGCTTGGTTGAAATCGGTGGTATCGGTTTAGCGTATGCTTTAGCAAGGGTAGCGGGCAAGATGCTAGGAGTAAGAATAGGTGGCGAGTTAGGAGGAGCCTCTAGTCAAGTTAAGAAGTATCTTGGCATGGGTTTGATGCCACAAGCTGGAGTAGCAGTGGGTTTAGTCATCATAGCCCAACAAGCATATCCTCAGGCTAGTAATCTTATTTTGAATATCCTTTTAACTTCAGTGATGATTTCAGCTTTATTTGGGCCTATTTTATCTAAAATAGCTTTAGTTAAAGCTGGTGAGGTAGGTGCCTTAGAACAAGGACAAGATTGTAGAAAAACAGCATGAGGTTGTGTTGATGTTTAATTAAGATGTCTTCTTATATAGAGAGAGGAATATATAATTTGATATTAACTATTAATGAAGCTATATGTCGGTTTAAAGACTGATATATAGCTTTTTTTGTATTTAAAATAAATTGTGAGTGAGGTAATAAGAGGAGTAAAATCAGTTTTAAAAAATTAATAAAAAAGAAGGAGAACACCAATATTAGTCGAAATATGTAGATAAGGGATTATTAGATTAAATATCTATTTTTTGTCAATACGAAGGGGGAGTCACAATGAAGAAGATAAGTTCAAAGATTATTATTGCAATTACTGCTTGTTCAGTATTTATTGCCTTATTAGTAGGTGGTGTAAGTATTTTCAAGAGTACTAAATTAGCTAAGAGTTTGATAGAAGATAAGATTCATTTTATGACAGAAAGTCTTGCTAATGAATTTAATAATACGATTATTAATGTTGAGAATAATGTAGATGGATTGGCAACTACTATTAGGAGTACATTAGATTATAATAAATTATTATCGAATTCTAGTTATATGAGTCAATATAAAGAATTAATTGATCCGGTTATTAAGAGCTTTACCATGAATGATAAAAAAGCAGTACATACATACTTTTATTTAGATGCAAAAATAACAGGTGGAGAGGTATATAAAATTTATTATTCGAAGAATGAAAGTTCATCGGAGCAGACTGAGGAAGTAGATACAGTAGCTTCAGCAACCTCAAATAATAAGCAAAAAAATGCTGATTTAATTGTAAATGAGAATTTAGAATGGTATGATGAAGTGGTTAAGAGTAAGAGTGGTGTTTGGAGTGATTTATATAAGGATAAGGAAACAGGAGAGATGTTAATTTCTTATAAGAAACCTGTATATAGTGATGGACAATTAGTGGGTGTAGTAGGAATGGATATTAAAGCAGAGGAAATTAAGAACATTATTTTAGATATGAAAGTTTACAATAGTGGGTATGCATTCTTATTAAATGATACTTATGACTTTTTGATTCATAAAGATTTTTCTCAGAAAGATAATCTGGCTAATATTGATAATGGTAAGCTTAAATTCATAACTAAACAAATGAGTCAGAAGAATTTTGATGTTATAGAGTATCAACTAAAAGGTCAAGAAAAAATTATGGGTTATGCTCATTTAACGAACGGTAATATTTTAGGAGTTTCTGTTTCAGCAGATGAAGCTTTACAAGAAATATCTAGTTTAAGTTATTTTTTAATTGGGATAATAGTATTAGGTACTATAGTAGCAGTTCTTGTAGCTTGGTATTTAGGTAATTTATTAGCTAAACCGATAGTTAAAACAACAGAAACAGTTAGAGAAGTAGCTGATGGTAATTTAAATGCTGAAATAACAGAGGTTAGAACTAATGATGAGGTCGGTCAATTAGCTAATGCTTTTAATGAAATGATAAGTAACTTTAAGCAAGTTATAGCTGATTTATTAAGTACTGCTGAGGATTTAGCAGCTTATAGTGAAGAGTTATCGGCTTCGGCTCAAGAAGGTGATGCTACAATAGATATGACTAATGATTTGGTAGAAGAGATGACAGCAAATATTCAACAGATTTCAGCTAGTGCTGAAGAGGTAACAAGCTATGCTCAGGAGTCTAGTTCAAAGACAGAAGTAGGGAATGAGAATATTGAAAATACATTAGCGAGCATGAGAGAGATTAGTCAAGCAGTTAATAGCTCAGTAGAAGTCATTAATGATTTAGATAGTAACTCTAAAGAGATCGGTGAAATAGTAGAATTAATTACTGACATTGCAGAACAGACTAATCTATTGGCGTTAAATGCTGCTATTGAAGCGGCAAGAGCTGGGGAAGCTGGAAAAGGATTTGCAGTAGTAGCAGAAGAGATTAGAACATTAGCAGAAGAGACAAATGATGCCACTGAGAGAATTGCTAATTTAATTCGAGAAACTCAGCAGAAATCTGATACTGGTCTTAAGGCTATTCAGGAAGTAAAGAGTAAAGTGCAGGAGGGTCAAGAAGTAACTGAAGAAGCCGGTGAAGTCTTTAAAGAGATTCAAGAAGCCAGTGAAGAAACAGCTGCCCAAATTCAACAGACAGCAGGAGCTACTCAAACTTTAGCTCAAAGTAGTGAAGAAGTGAAGGGGGCTACGACAGATATTCAGAATATGTCTAATGAGATAACTCATTCTTCACAGGAATTAGCTAATATGGCTCAAAAACTAAAAGAAATAGTTAGCGAGTTTAAATTATAAGTTAGGAGAATTGAATAGAGTTCTTCTTAATAAGAATCCAGGT
>Ga0079294_100099_pt1 | contig 13810 bp, 6 predicted proteins | sample Wag4S2014_12_3_FD_74790 | JGI IMG/M metagenome (GOLD analysis project Ga0079294, IMG submission 74790) | Deep subsurface shale carbon reservoir microbial communities from Ohio, USA - Utica-2 Time Series 2014_12_3 | ecosystem: Environmental > Aquatic > Deep subsurface > Shale gas/oil reservoir >... | reverse complement strand
AGGTCAGTATGCTCTTCAATCTTGATTATATTATTATAAATTAGTCTTTCTTTATCTAAGACTAATCCATACTTCTCATCATACTTTTTTAAGAATGCTTCGGTTACATTATCTAATTTTCTACCTTTCTCTTTAGCTTCGACTTTAATTTGTTCTACTGGATCGTCATTTATTTCTTCTAAAGTCTCTAATATCTTCTCAATATCATTTTGTCTTTTATTTCCTAAATCACTATTAGAAGGATTAAATTCTTTTTCGTATTTTTTAATTGTTTCCGTAACCTTTTCATTACTTCTACCATTATTACTATTTAAAAACTTTAATATTCCATCTTTAATATCCTGACTTAAATTTTTCTGCTTACCATTACACAAGCCATATAAACCAAATTTTAAAGAATCTTTATAGCGTCTATTAGCTAAACCATCATCACCTTCGCCTTTTTCACTTTCTTCTTTATTAATATATTTCCATCCTGTCTTATGAGAGTTATATCTAATCTCGTACCAAGTTTTTGTTTTATAATAAGCTTTATCTTTTTCACTAACTCCATCCTTAGTATAATTTTTTAAAGCATTACTTAATCCAACCCCTATTAAAGTAATTGCATTATAAACAGATGAAAATATAGCTATTTGTTCATCAGTTGATAAGGATCTAATAATTTGCTTTGCTTTATCCTTGCTTACTTTAGCTTCTAAAATAATTCTATTTATTAAATAATTTTCATACTCAGCTTGTGTTATTTTAAATAATTCCTTTGCTTGGTTCTCTGTTATTGTTAATTTATTTAAAATAGTTGCATTATCTTTAACTAATTTTTTTGCTGCGTCTATATCATTCTTATTTAATTCACTTATCACATTATCTAACACATTTTTTATTTTTCTTATATCACTCTTATTTGGTAAGGTCACTCCTGCTTTTTCAAAAATACCATTATTAGAAAAAAGATTTTCTTTAATACTCCAAATATTAGTCTGACTATCTTCAATAAGCAAAGCAAAACCTACCCCAATAGTAGGGACACCTGAGCTACATGAATATATATTAGCCTTATATTTGCCTCCTTCTTCGACTTCTTTCACATATGTATATAAATCATCAGTACTAATAATTAATTGCTTATCTTCATTACTCATTTTAATTCACCTCCAAATCTATTGTATATTTAAGAAATGTTAAACATTTTTTTGTTTTTTTATTCCACGTATAAAATTTTATAATAACCATTGTATCCCAATCCCAAACTTCATAAATATAATATCTATCCCTATATCTAATTATTCCTGTATAATCCTTGGTTCTTTTTTTATCTTTGCCCTCATATTCAGGTTGAACAAGTACTCCTCCCATCGAAGCCTTAGTATCTGCATAGGGATTAATTATATCAGTATTTTTTTTATTTAAAATAACATAAGAAGAGTAACCATCTTCTTCATCATTCCAGTAGCCACCACTATAAAATATATCCTCTAAACCATTTGCGTTATCATTATCAAAATCTAATTGATAAAATTTAAAATTATAATGAGGATATTTTTTATTTACAATTATAAAATCTTCCTCATCCCCTATAATCTGACCTCTTCCAAATTTAAACTTTGGATATTTACTTAAATACTCTTGAAGTCTAGAATCATCAATATCATCTGTCCTATACTTTGGAACTACAAATTTTACCCTTCCCTTTAAAAAATCATTATAAAATTCTTGAGTAAAATTATCCTTATCAACCTGATATCCTTCAAAATCATCTACATAATCTCTTATTTCATATTCTACACCTTGCAAATTATCTAAAAATTTAAGTAATTTCTTCTCGTTTGCTTCTGACTTCTGCTCACAACCTATAAGCAACAACATTAAACTTAATAGAATTACCAAAATTAATATCTTTCTTTTCAACTTAACCCCTACTTTCTTTTAATCTAAAATTACTATTCTCACCTTAATAGTAAATGATTTACTTGTGGTTGTAAAAAATAAACTCCTCCTCAGCATACAAGGAGAAGTTAATCGTATTCATTTAATCCAAGATAAAATTCTATTGCCTTTCATTTTACAGATTTGCTATTTTTAACCTTCAGTCTTTTAAATTTCAAGTTAAAAGAACTACCCTTGTCTTATTTAGCATTGATTAGTTTTATTGCTTTCTGTTTATAGAATAATAATCATTATTTTCTTATTTCATTCCTTCTACCTATAATCCGAAGGAGTAATTAATAATTATTATATTAATTCTTTCACTGAACAACGCTATAAAGCTCATCGCTATAAAGCTCATCTTTAATTTCATTCTCTAACTGTTTATTAGACACAATAATACTCTTAGCTAAACCTTCTTTTTCTTGTAATAATCTATTTAATTTCTCTTCTACTGTTTCAAATTTAGAAGATGAAACAATTGGATAGTAGATATGTACATCTTTCTCTTGGCCAATCCTATAAGCTCTATCAGTAGCCTGCTGCTCTACAGCTGGATTCCACCAACGAGTATAATGAATAACATGATTAGCTCCAGTAATATTTAAACCAGTCCCTGCTGCTCGTGGAGAGAGAATCATACAACCAAAACCAAGACTATCATTAAATTTATTAACAGTTTCAACTCGTCTCTTACTTTTTCCATTGACAATCGGGATCGTATTTAAATTAAACTTTTCTCTAATTACCCGTTGAAGAATGTATTGCATATTTCTGTAGATAGTAAAAATTAAAGCTTTTTCACCATTATTTTTAATCTCACTTAGGATTTCTATTACCTTCTTAAGCTTGGGACCTTCTTTAATTAATTGCTCAACAGTTTTCTCTTCCCAATTCTTTTCAACTAAACCTGGATGGGAACATAGATTTAATAACTTTTGTAATGTAGCAAGATGGTTCCGACTTTCACTCTCTTTTTGTTGAATAATTATTTGATTATAGAGCATTTCTTGTTTTGAACTCATTTCTATTTTTTGTTCTCGTTTATACTTACCAGGCAACTCATCTTTTAGTTCCCCTTCTTTTGTTCTTCGTAAATAAACTGGTTTTATTTTAGACTTAAGCTCCTTCTCATACATTTCAAATTCTTCTTGACTAGTTGCCTCTTCAATTGGCTCTACAAATTCTTCTTTAAATACTTTATAACTATTTAATAATCCTGGTTGAATATAGTCTACTATTGACCATAGATCGCTAAGACCATTTTCAATAGGAGTTCCTGTTAAAGCTAATCTAATTTTAGCTTTTTGAGCTTTTACCGCATGGGTAGCTAGAGTAGATTTATTCTTAATATGTTGAACCTCGTCACAAACAACGACTTGCCAATCAACTTCTCCTAGAATAACTTGATCTCTTACTAATGTTTGATAGGTAGTAAGTACTATTTCAGATTTTTTAATTACTTCACTATCCTTACATCGATTAGAGCCACGATGAATATAAATATCATTAATAACCGGACAAAACTTCTTAACTTCTTCTTTCCAGTTCACTAATAGACTAGCAGGAGCAACTACTAAAGAAGGAGTTAATTTATCTATCTCTTTTAGCTGAGCCATTAACGCTATAACCTGAAGAGTCTTTCCAAGTCCCATATCATCAGCTAATAATCCTCCTAATGAAGCTAATTTTAAGCGATTTAACCAAACATAGCCTTGTTTTTGATAAGAATATAACTCATATTCATCATCTAATAAAGAAGGACGTTCATAAGTTAAAGCTCCCGCTTCACGTAATTTTTCTTTATGTCTCAATAATTCAAGGTTATACTCTAACCTATCTACATTTTCATAAATATCAAAAATATAAGGTAACTTATCATTACTAACTTTGTCATCTTTCTTAATCTCTTCTACTTCTTTAGTAGCATTGATAAATTCTTCACTTTCATCAGGAATCTTGACCCATTTGTTTTCCCATAATACATAATCTTCTCCTTCTTCTTTTGCTTCTTTTACCAATCTATTAAATTCATCAAGTTCCAAAGTCTCCTCTTTGGTGTCTTTAGAGTCATCCTCAGTGTCTTGAACTTCATTTTTTAAATCCACACCTATATCTAACTCAAACCAATTCATATCATCAGAGTTTTTACCACGAACATAAGGCTGAGCCTCATAAACTCTCTCTCTTAATCCTTTCACTCGATCACTAAATCGCTCTAAATCTACTGATTCCGGTAAAACAGAAGTTGGATTATTAATTAATTTAGGAACATCTGCTCCTTTAATATCTTCATTATCTTTTATCTGCTTATAATCTTTCTTAGTTTCATCTTCAAAAAATATTCTTCTATTTCTTCCACTCCTATCTTTCTTAATACCATAACTACTATCATTCTCCAAAGATTTAGTTGCTTCATGATTTAAAGTTTCATCTAAATCATTAAATCTAGGTTTTAATTGTAAGTGATCTATTGCTTTCTCTTCAACTTCCACATCTATTTCCTCAGGAAAGTAGTACTCTTCATTTTTTAAATAGTCATCAAATTCCGCTCCTAATTTTTTAGCTAAAGACTTAACTTTAGCTACATAAGGAGGATGTTCACTACGTCTCACTGGAGGATTTTCAATTAACTTAAGCAATTTCACTAAATCCTTATTTAATAATATCGCTCTTTTATTATTAATAGGATAGAAGTTACCTTGTCTATCATGAAAGTTACTAATATACCCGTGCTCTGGATGATATAATTTATAACTTAAAGAAAAACTATTAGACCCAACTGCTAAATTAGAGTTTATTTTAAGTTGTAAATCTTCATCATTGTCAAAGCCTAATAACTTAATTAATTCATCTTCAAACTCATAAATATTATCTACTGAAATAAAATAGCTATTATCTTCACTTTCTTTCAATTGACCGCCATGCCATAAATCTTCTAAGACTTGTAAAGATAAATAAAAATCTTTTTTAACTAAGTTCTTTAAATTAAAATATTTAGTATAAGTAATTGGAAAATTTAATCTTTCTCGACCATTATCATCTTCTTTATAAACAGCAAATTTAATTCCATCTTCAATAAGCTCACGCTTAACTATAATATCTGGCTCATTACTACTTAACTTATTCTTTAACCAATTAAGCACCTATTTTCACCTCACTTGATCAAATCTTGAATTATGGAATCAGTTTTTATTTCCCATGAAGAATTATGTCTAATCCAATCAATACACTTTGATGTATCCTTAAACTTTTTATTATCAGCTTTATTATTCTCAACTGTATATTTAATAAGGTTATTTTCAAAGTAATTTCTATCATAAATGAAAATAGAATTATTTATTTCTCCAAACTCAATAACAACAATATCTTTAAATATTAAAAACAACTGTAACTCTTCACGAATATATTTAACTTTCTCTACAGTATCTAAATATTTTTTCCAATAATTGAATCTCCTTCTACCCTCTTCGTCATCCGCTTCAATATTAATAAAAAACTCTTCCATCTCTTTATTATTAAACCATTGCTTTGCTCTAGCATAAGCAATATCACTAACATTCTGCCATGTAACACTATACTCTTCTACTGGGTCTCCCATTTTATCTTTAAATAAGTCCATTAACTCTTCTTCAAATTCTTCTACACTGAATAACTCTAAATAATTTTCAGTAATTTTGCTGAAAGAATTACCATTCAAATAAGAAAAAAGCTTTACTAATAACTTATTATCTTCTTGTTTGAAAATATCTATATTAGGTTGAATGAATAGATTGCTAATAACCGCCTGCGCTAACTTACTCTCTCGCTTTAAATGAAATCGGTTAAGCCATTCTTCATAATTTAACCTTAAAGAAATTATTTGATCTACTATTCCTTTAACTGGTGAATCATTACTAAAAAGATCAACTAATAAATTATATAGTGAACCTCTAAATTTCAATCTATTAATTATACCTAGTTTCTCTTTAAAGAAAGAAGTGATATATTGATTTTCATGATCTTTAGTAAAGTTATTCCACATTATTTTAACTATATTTTTTTTAAACCTACAAACTAAAATTTCTTTCACCTTATACATTAATTCTTTAGAAATATTATTAAAATTATAAGCTAAAGCATATATATCACGATTTTTTAAACCACTAGCAAATTCTTTAACCTTATCTTCTTCAATTTTACTAATTCTCTCTAATAATTGCTCAAGATCAAGGTTTTCATACTTTTTCTTTCTCTCTTTTCCTAATTGGTCAGCCGAAGGAAATGTTCGTTTGATCTCTTTATTACTCTCTGTCAATTTTTGAGGAGTAAATGTAAAGTTGAATTTTCGCAATTAAATCATTCCTCCAAAGTTTTTTGTAACTCTTTAATCATCTGTTCATCTTTTAATATAAATTTAAATTCTACTCTTCTTGATCTTTTTCGGTCAATATTACCATCTTCATTTAAAATTGGTTGACTATAAGAACGCCCATTAGCTGTTAGATAGTCCCTTAAAAGCTTTTTATAATCTTCATTAACAAAATCCTCTTTATAAATTTGCTTTACCACTTCCAATGCGCGCCCCTGAGAGAGTTCAAGATTATACATATAACTTCCTTGATCATCTGTATGTCCTTCTACAATAATTTGAGATAGATACTTTCTAAAATTATCATTCAATAGAACTTCAATATAACTAGGTACAAACTTAGCTAAATTTCCAACCCCTTCTTGGCTAACTTTTACACTATCAATTTGAAAAAAGACTTCCCCAGGAATTCGAATAGCTCCTGTTTGCGAATCTATTTCTAACTTTAAATTAGTATTTTCGAATTTCGTTTTTAAAGCTTCAATTATGTCCTTGCGAACTCCTAACATCTGTTCTATTTTATTTTGTTTCTGCTCAATTTTCACTTTTTGTTTCTTAATCTCTGACTTCTTTTGGGCTAGTGTATCTTTATAATCGAAGATAACGACCATTAGTAATAGAATAAACATTAAGAGTAAACCAGCCATAATATCAGCATATGAAATCCAAAAATTTGGTTTCTCTTCTTTATCCTCTCTACTTAAATCTCTTCTGAACACGTTCATTCTTACCCTCTCCCAAATCTAGAAAATAATCCACCGTTATCATCAGTTTTATCTTTCACATTATCTTCCTCTAATTTTGCAGCTATTTCATCTACTATTTCTTCTTTTACTTGAGTTAAAATCTTTTTAAATTTAATATCACTATCTTTATTCTCTTTCTTTATTTTATTAGATAGTTCTTTTATATCTTCTTCAATTAAATTTTTAATATCTGATAGTTCAATTTGTAATTCATCTATGTCTTCCTTAGAAAACTTATCCTTTAACTGTTCATATAATATCTCTTTTACTTTTTCGTAGTCATCTTCTTCTAACTCTTTTAAACTAGTATTAATTTCTTTAAATTCCGCATCCATTAAATTCTTTTGATTTTCAATTCTCTCTAGTACCTCTTGTCTTTCTAAACTAAACTCTTCAATTAGATTAGCTAACTGTGCAAATGTATTTGGAATTTCTTCTACCATATCATTAACTTCATTAATAGTTACTCCTAATCGATTAGCTATCTCTGCTAGATTATTATCAAAGCTTTGAAATGTCCTTTCTAAACCTTGGTGAGTATTCTCCGCAAATTGTTCCATAGCTCCAGTTAAATTATTATTTAATTGATTAAAGTTATCTCTAATAGAAACCCAATAAGCATTAATATTATCTAACTGTTGGACCATATTATTGATCTGTTCTTTCTTAACTTCTTCAAATTCTTCTTGACTTTCAATTAAAGTCTGTAATTTTTGACTAGTCTGTTCTTCTAAACTTGATAATTGAGAGCCTACTTCATTTAATTTAGTAATATTTCCATTTAGATTTTTATTTAAATTATCAAATTCATCAACATATCCTCGAACATTTTCTAATAAATTTTCTGTTGAATCTAATACTTGATCCTGTCGCTTTGCACTCTGTGCAACTGTGTCAATTAATTTTTCCATTTCTTCTCTAGTACTCTTCTGCCATTCGATTACTCCCTCTAAAGTATCTCTTAAAGCTTCAAATTGATGATCAAAAGCATCATTAAAGCTATCCATAAATTTACCGACCATCTTATCTATACTCTCAGCTTGTTTATCAACAGAAACATTAACTAATTTATCCATGATCTCATGCATTTCAGAAATTTGTGGAGAGATTGTATCGTTAATAATTGATTCTACACCAGAAACTAAATCGTTCCTACTCTCAGCTGATTCACGCACAAATTTATCTATATTTGAATCCATTTTATTAATAGAAGGAGCTAGAGATTTATCTACTGCTTCTTGCATTCCATTAACCAATTCTGGAATCAATGTATCACTTACAAATTCTTTAGTAGTTTGGATTTGTTCCTCTTGATTATCAATTATTTCATCTAATAAGTTACTTTCAATCCTAACTGGTAAAACTCTATGTAATCTATCATTTAATTTTTTAATCTTTCTTTCAGTTTTATCTAATAAATTTTTATCAAACCAAGTCCATATTAATGAGCAAGCTATTGCTGTTAAAGAAGAAAGAAAAGAAATCTTCATTCCTCCAATTAAATAAGGGATTTCTTCTTTTAATTGTACTGCTCCTAAATTATCTATTTGAAATAACCCAATAACCAATCCCAAAAATGTTCCAAAAATCCCCAAGCCAGTTAATACACTAGGCATAGCATTAGCAATATCTCTTTTTGAATACTTATTTATTAACTTTCTTTCCCCCAAATAATAATTCGGATCCAAAAGTTTATCGACATCAGTTTGGTTTTTAATTACAAAATAATAATTATTCCAGTCCTCCTTTAATAAAGAGCCTTCTTGCTTAATTAAGTTATTAATAACCTCTAAATTACTAACTGACCTAATATTTATTTCTTCAATTTCATCTATTAACTTATCTACTTCGCTTGTAACATCTTTTAAATTTTCATTTGAATACCTGTAACTTTTGATTGCAGAAAAAATAATTGCAATAATAAAGATTGTTATAAAAAGTCCAGTACCTGTCATGATTAACACCTCTTTTTATTTGTATTTATCCTATTAATAAATCATTAGAAAATATGTACCATTATTACATTTCTAGATGTAATAGGTTGTTTCCTTGCATATAAAATAAAAATTCTGGATTAAAATCCAGAATTTTTATCAGATTCCTCTCAATTTAAATTAAATACCATCATCTACAATAAATTAATCTTATACCTAATCTTTTCATACACTTCCCCAGTCTCTTCACTCACTAAAATCAAATAATAATCCTCATCTCTCCTATATTCCAGACCCTTCAAAGTAAACTTCTCTTTAAAACTTCTTTCTTCAGGATTATCAGACTCTCTATCAGCTATAATAATATTCTCATTAGATATCTTATCGCCTGCTTCATCTTCAAAATATAGCTTTAATCGGCGTGGTACTACCTTATCCTGAATCTTTTCCGTTTGGAAGAACTCAAGATGGAATACATTATTAGTTATCTTACGAGAAATATTAGTTAACTTAAGATCTACCTTTTTAGCTTCATTCTTACTATCTTTACTCCTATCATTCTTAAATTTAATAACTGGAATAGCTATTTCTTGTAATGAAGCCCCACCGTGTACAAAATTCTGACCAGGGCCTTGTAATACAAACCGATTAACTCCCCGCGGTACAATCGCTCTTAAGTTGCTATCTTCACCATAGATATAATCTAAATCAATAGATAAAGTTCCAATTAAATCAACTTCTCTATTACTAATCATTACTCTTCTTTTAGTCTCTATAATATCATCCTTAACCTTGTCGGTTTTATCACTAACTTCTAGAGGACTCCTTTGATAAATGAAACCATGATCTGCTGTAATGTAGATATGAGCTGCACTTAATCCATGTTTAAGTGTCTTCACTAAAGAATCAAGTTCTTCAAAAGTCTGCTCTACTGCTGTAAATACCTCATTTTCAGTAGTAGCATGATCACCTTTAGCATCAATTGCATTATGATAGATATAAACTAATTTTTTCCCTTTACAAGCATCTCGTAATTCACTACGCTTCATTTGACTTACTTGCTCATAATTAAGTATTACTGACTCCTCTTCATAACTAGATAAAATCTTTTCTCGATTCTTACTTCCTTTCGAGCTAATCCCATCTACCACTATATCACCATTATCAGCAAACTTAATCTCTTGGTTAGGTAACAGACTAGCCATACCTAACTTAGTATAAGAAGGGAGACTTCCTTGCATAGCATAAAGCTGTGTTGCACCTTTAACTTCAGCATTAAGACGAGCACTAAACTCCGCTGCTGCTTCATAACGTAAAGCATCAGAAATAATTACAAAAACCCGATCGCCTTTATTATCTACAATCTGCTTAATAAAGTCTTGATAAAAATCCTGTTGTTGATTTAAATCACTGAGCATCCAAGAATCGGTCAGTTCTTGCTCTATACTATTAGACCATTTTTTAGATAACTCTGGAAGATACCAATTGGTATATAAATTTTCTATTCTTTCTTGCAAATCAAGTATTAAATCTTTATTTTCTAAATTGTCATAAGCAGCATAAAATTTACGATAAGCCTTATCTGTTAAGTGATATTCTTTAATATATCTATTAAATAGATCATTAGCTTGCTCTTGTTTAATTCTTTTATTATATATTTTCTGAGTTTTAAAGATTTCAATAGCCCAATAGATCGCTTCATAAGCATTAGAAAACTCTTGATACCAATGCTTAGTTCTTCTAATAGAGATGATTTCTTGATAACGATCAAAATCATCAAGGTCATTTAATAGATTATTTATAATTCTGTTAATAATAGTTACATCAAAGATTTTAAAAGTATCACATTGTAAGTAATCTTTTAACTCCCAGTCTGCAATGTAGTCTTTTAACTTCAATTCCTCTCCTAATTGAGTAACTATTTCATCATAACGCTCAGCATCGGTAGTATGATTCATCCAATGATCTACAAAGATAATAGAATTACTTTCTCTATCTAATAAATAAGTTTGCCATGCAGTAGGTAACTCTAGTGTTAAATTATGTTCTAAATTAGTTATTACCAAAGATAACATTAAGTCTTGCAAACTCTTTTCCTCAGCTGAATAACCATAATTATCTGCTACTAAATTCCAAAAAGTTGCTTCGTCACCAAACTTTCTAATCTCACTTAAGTATTTATTCTCATCATTATGCAAAGAATCCATTAAGATCTTCTTAACTGCATTCTCTAAGTTAGGAGCTTTTAAGTTACATAGAACCGATAAGAAGGCTATATCTAATCTTTCTTCTGTATATTCTTCTAAATTATAACTCTTTAACTTAGCATATCGTTTCTTATTATCAAAGAATCGCTTATATTTCTTAAATACAGGCCGTAAAGACTTGTTATCCCCTAATCCAAAATCCTGCATAATCAATGTAATACGATTAGCGGAAAAACTTTGCGAATAACTTATGATATCTAATAACCAATTCTCACGCTTATCAGGTTGAGGTTGACTAGAATAAACCAGGTAATTAGACTCTTGGTCTACTACTTCCAGTTGATATTTAGTAGCAAAATTATTATTCCCTGTTAATTTCCACACCTTGACATCATCAAGTTCTAGTTCATCAATCTCATCAACAAATTCTTCCTCTTCATCATACCAGAAGATGATATGACGCTGCTGACCAGTAGTTAAACCTTTATTAAATTTTTCTTTCAATACATCTTCAATCTGTGCTAAATCCAATACTTTCAACTCCTTAATTAACATAAAAATCGTTTGACACGAGACTTACAATAGACTTTTAAATTAAAGCTCTTGCATAACTTAATTGCTGACGCCCAAAAAATTCCGCAACGGCCTCCGTAAAGAAGAGTATGGGCTATTTTTAAACTTCCTCCGGTCAAACACAAAAATAGCCTTAATCATATTCTTCTTTACTCCAGCCTGCTACATTTTCAAGTGGCTTACATCAATTAATTATGCTTGAAATTTAATCATGAAATTCGCTTAAATTAAAAGACAAGTAAGACATAAAATAATCTTGTATAGAATCAATTTTACTATAGTCTGCTTTGTCCTTCTAAGGTTGAATCTCTTGATCTTAACCTCTTTTAGTCTGTGCTTTGTCTGGGTAAGTCTGTGTCTAATTGTTTTAATGATCTTGACTTTAACTGTAATCTGTTCTCTGCAATCTATTTTCTGTTCTTTAAATTTTCGCTAATACATCCTCAAACTTAGGATAATTCTCCTTCACTCCATCATCTAAATCTATCTCTATCTGTTGATTAGCAACATGATTAAGCTTCTTATCATACTCAACTAACTCTTTAAGGTCTTTATCTATGCTATCTAATCTCTTTCTTGCCTTAGCTTTATCACTACTAGACATATCCGAATCAATAATTCCTTGTAGACGTTTCTTTTCTGCTTCTAACTTCTTCTGTAGCTCATGAAGATAATCTATTCTTACCTTAGAAACCGTTCCTTTATCATAACGATGCATATAGATTAAAGCATTAAAGGCCTTACCTCGACTATCTGACTGGAATAACCAATAGATTGGCCGTTTGTTATATCTTCTAGTATGGTCTTTATAGAATCTAGACTTAGTAAGAAAATACTTTCTTAATCGTTCCCGTGGATCTTTACTTCTACCAGGAAGAGCATCAACAATAAACTGTAAATTATCTTCTAGATTCTCTTCACCAAAAGTAACCTTCAAAAACTCAATAAAACGAGTTACTATATCATCCTCAAAGTATTCATCTTTGCAGATTGGAATAATCCCCGATTCGTTAGGCTTAAATGTCTGATACTTGCTTTCATCAAACTCTCCGCCTGCATAAGCTAATCTTTCGACATCTAAAGAGTATCGCCCTAACATACAGCCTACTGCATAAGAGATAAAGGATTTGATATCCCGTTCTCGGTCTGCCTTTCTAATTGTCACATCCTTTTCTTCTACCTCAGGATCAAGCTCATCTTCTAAGCCGTAGATATCAATGAAGATTCGGTTTAGTTCTTCTTCATTTTCTTTTAGTTCGTAGAATTGGTTTTCGGCAAATTCTGCCCAGTTATTGAAGGCTTCTTCGATTTTTGTTGCTCCGTTCTTGTGTTCTAGTAACGGGTGTTGTTTGAAGTTCCATGAGGTTTCGAAAGAGTCCCAGTCGTTTTTCGCAATTTGGATGTTTTGTTGGACTAATTCTTCTATCTTTTCTTTTAATTCATTATCTTTAGGTTTAATTATTGGTAAATCAGATATGTTACCTACCTGAAAATGCATAGTTGGATTTAAGATTACCAAAAATTCATAAGCTAATTTAGAACACAAAAGTCCTGTTATATAATGTAACTCCTCTTCTGATGGAAATACTGAAGAACCCGACACATCAAATAGATATCCAACTGGTGTATACCTAACTCCAAATTTACTTGAGCTTATATCTGTCCAAGTAATGCCTTGTTTAAAATAAAAATCAGTATTCCTTAAAACTGACCCTTCAAACTTTTTCAATGCCGCTCCATCATTTTTCCAATTAATAATATACTCACTATTTCCATACCATTTTCTAAATTTTCCACCTTTATTGTATGGAAACCATGTCAAATTAGTTTTTTTAGCTTCAACTTTATTTTTCAAACCAAAACCTATCTTATTAATATTGACTTCGCTCCATAACCGTAAAAACCTCTTATTTTTCCCTGTAGCTAAACCTTGTCTAGGTTTAGAAATATTTGATAAAGAAGTTCCTTTCTCAAATATATTTCTGACTTTATCACTTGCCCAATAAGCTATTGGTGTAGATGAAATTTTAGTAAATTTATTACTATATGAAGTATATCTGTAATATACACTAG
>Ga0079294_100090_pt1 | contig 14544 bp, 13 predicted proteins | sample Wag4S2014_12_3_FD_74790 | JGI IMG/M metagenome (GOLD analysis project Ga0079294, IMG submission 74790) | Deep subsurface shale carbon reservoir microbial communities from Ohio, USA - Utica-2 Time Series 2014_12_3 | ecosystem: Environmental > Aquatic > Deep subsurface > Shale gas/oil reservoir >... | reverse complement strand
AAAGTCGAAGTCATATTGGACTACTAGAAATAGATTGTCCTCTAATCATTCGACAACCTCGTAAGTTTCTTTAAGGAATCCTCGTTCGTGAGTTTCACGAACGGGCGGGGAGGATGTCAAGTATATTATTATATCATTATACGTGTTGTGAATCAACTCTTAGACTAAAAATCCCATAACACTGAGTGGTTCAATGTTATAGGATAAATATTTAAAATAAATCTTGCTTTTTTAATAATTTATATCTTCTGTCTGCTTCTAGATAGATATTTTCTCTAGAAGCTATAATGACTAATAAACCTTGTCCTCTTCTTTAATAAAATAAATAGTTCTAAAAGACCCTGCTCCTGAAAGGTTAAATTTGTATGAACATAATCCTTTTAAAGCAGAACTTTTCTTTCTAGGAGCATTCTCTAAACTTAATATTTTCTCAACTGCTTTATCTCTTAAGTGCTTTAAACTATCTAAATCCTTTTCTACAGACTTAGTTATTTCTATTGAGTATTTAGTCATCTAAATCCATACCCTTTTCTTTAGCATACTGTCTTAAGTTTTTTGTCTTTCCATTTTCATATTCTTTTTCAGTATACTCTTTAAGCTTAACTATAGGGTCTTCTACTGCTCGAGTTAATTTTAACTGCCCAAGTTCTACGTCTATAAATAATACTTCTCCTTTATCTATGCCAGAAGATTTTCTAACTTTTTTAGGAATTGTAATCCTACCTTTATCATCAACCTTAGTTACAATTTTTTCTTCGGACATATTCTCACCTGCCTTCTTGTGGGATTATCCCATCTTTGGCTCTATTATATATTAAATTGTAAAGTTAATATATAATTCTGATACTGGATAAAACTGTTTATCCTTTCTTTAGCCTGTTTGATATTATTCTTTAAGCCTCAATTAGCTCCCAGATTCTCTTCCATTCTTTGCCGTTAAGATTAGAATTTTGAGCATATCTATTCCACTTTTCCAGAGATAAATCTTGTAACCATTGTCTTGTTCCAGAAAGCTTATTCTCTTTAATAGAAAATTCATCACCAGTTAAATTTTGACTAATCTGCACAGCTAGAGTCCTTGGTACTCCAGCCATTCTTAAAGCTACTCCAATATCATTTGGTACTCCATAATAAATCATACTAGGCAGGTTTAATACTTCATCAACATCTTCCCTTTCACCTGATAAAGAGATAGATTGCATAGCTCCCATTCCCCAAGAAACCTTCCCAGTAATAGTTTGATAAATGTATTTTATACTTTTACGAATGTCATCATGAATTCCAGCTAATAAATCATCATATATTTTTGTCAAAGAGATACCATTGATCCATGCCTGTGTAACTGCAGCAACTAACCCAGGATTAAAAGAACCTTCTGTACCAGCTCCTAGATTAATTTCAGGTATTCCACCAAGGATTTTAATTAAATTTGTCATCTGCTCAGATTCAGAAATTACATCTTTCAAATTAATTTCTGCAAAGTTAGGTAAATTTCTCTTTTGAGCCATAAGGTAGTCTACTGTCATAGAACTAAAACCTGTTTGGTCTACAAGGGTAGCTACCCCCTTCCAGTTATCTTTTCTTTGTAAATAAGCTAAATATTTTTGAGCAATATTTAATAATTTCTTTCTTTCAGCTTCTCCTTTATCCGATAACTGTCGATATGCTAAACTTAACCTTAAAACTTCATCAATTACTTGCTCCACATTTTCAGAGATTTCACCATTTTCACTAATAAGATTTAATGTACCTGATATAAACTGTAATAATTGTGATAACGCCTGATTATCCATTACTAATTCTCTATCAAATTGTAACGAAAATTCATCAATATTTTTAATCGTTTCAAAAATAGCAGAATTTATACCTTCTCCTCGTTTCTGTAAAAAATCTTTAATCTCGTTTTCTCTTTCTTCTCCATTAGCCAAGAATATTATTCTCCCAGCATAATCCTTAAAAACCCTACCTGCTCTTCCAGCAATATTCCAAAACACCTCTGGTTCCATTTGTACATTCTCACCGAATGGACGAGGAAAATAAATCGTTCGAAAGATTACAGTCGAAATTGGGAAATTCATTCCTTGAGCCAAAGTTGTAGTTCCTACAATGTAATCAATATCCCCGTTAACAATCAATTTTTCAAGTAAAATCTTTATTTCTTCGGATAAACCACTATGATGAAATGCAACTCTTTTCCTTAAACAATCTAATAGAGTATGTTTCTCTCCTAATTCTTCTCTTGCAAATTTAATTAACAATTTTAAATCTTCACTTAAACCCACCTCGTCATCAATAGAATCAGCTAAGTCTTTGGCTTGATTTTCTGCATGGAAAGGAGATTCAGCTAGAATTAGAACTGCTCCTTTACTTATAAAACGCTTAGCCATAGCTGTAGCCATCGATTTTAAGCTTGAAGGTTTTGGTGTTGGGAACGTTATCTCTTCTTCAAACTCGGGGTAATCGGTGAATTCATCCATATGATCAGGTATAATTGTTTCCAAACTAAATTTATAATATCTACTTCCTTCAGGTTTATATCGTTTTAAGAGACTAATAATTTGACGGGTAGGTCTCCATTTGCTATATACAGGAAGACCTCTATCCCCTCCTAACCAGTGAGCAATTAGTTCTCGATTACTATCATCTTTAATAAAAGGAGTCAATAAAAGAGTACGAATATATTCATTCTTCCTTTTTAATGTTGCCAGGAGAAATTCAAGAGCTGGTCCGCGATTATTATCAGATATATTATGAGCCTCATCGACAATAACAAAAGAAAGTTCTTTTACAGAAGGATGATTTGAACGAACTAATAAGTTAAGTTTTTCAGGTGTCGTAACTAAAATATCTATTCTTTCATCGAGTAACTCTTCCTCAACTTTATCTATTTCATAAGCAGGAATAGTAGCTTCAATGTTATAATCCAAATTTATAAATGTATTCCTTAAATCATATAAGGATTGATGAACTAATGCTCTGGTAGGCACAACATAAGCTATTTGCCCCTCACTATTCATTTCTAATGTTTGAGCTATTAAAAAATGAGCTAATAAACTTTTTCCAGCACTAGTATGCATCTGGATAACGATTGCAGAAGTTAAAGGTCTGTCAATTCCACCTTGAAAAGCATCCACTTGCGAAGGCAAAAGTTGAAATATAGGTTTTTCATTACCCCTAGCCACCATTTCCTCAACAAATTCATCCATCCTGGTACCGGTTTTTAACTGTTTCCAGATACTATTTTTTATAGTTATCTCCAATCCTTTAATGATGTTTTCAATAGAATATTGAAATCTAGCATCTACTCCACTACTGAATCCTTCTTTAATATTATCAAAATATCGATCTAACTTAACATTAATCTGGGCTGGGTGTCCTTTCTCTAGATATTGATTAACATCATTTAGAGCAGCTATCGTATTATATAGAATTACAAGTTGACCCATTTCTCGTTGAGATAAGAAACCTGCTTTAACCATTACTTCTTCTTTTTCTTCTTGTATCTCAATTAATCTATTTATATTTTCATTTACAGTATCAATATCTTTAAACCCCTTACCTTGGCGCACAATTAAAAGATATAATCTCATAGTCTCTATGTATAATATCTCTACCCAATTATATTTATCATAATCTATATCAGTCAATTCTTCTTCTTCTAAAAGCAAACGAATATCATTTATTCTCTGATTTAGAAGACCTAAAGTTGTAATTGAAACTAGTTGCTCATAATATGATAATAGATTATCACTTTGTTTTCCCTTTAAATAATAAATAGCAAATTTTAAAAAGTATGATAAATTAACCTCATCCTTATTATTTTCATCACTTATGTTATAAAGAGCATGAATTAAGCGAGAGTAATTTAAAGCATCATTACTTTCATCTTCATCTATATAACTGTTAAGAGAAAGTAATTTACGGGTGAATTGTTCATTAAAATTTTTATAATATGTATTACTTGCCTTAATAATCTTCTGTTTAGAATCCATAACAATCACCCTCCTCTTGCTTTATCATAAACATATTTTGATAATTTATTAACATCTTCTTTAATTCGAATAATTACAAACCTTACCTTTCTTGTAGCTGAGCTTTCATGCTCTAACAAATCCCCCACATCATCCATATGGAAAAGTTCAGCATCGCGTAATAAAAACGGAACTCCTACAATTATCAGGTTATCAGGTTCTAGCATAAAACGAGCGGCTAAGTCAACATATATCTCCTTAACTTCTTCTGGAGCATGTTCTATATAATAAGCCAACTCTTCATTAATCTCTTTTTTACTTGAAAGGAGATATGGTATCTTATTTTCAAGACAACCCTTATCCCCAGCTTTATGTACAACCCCCGGTGGATTATTCGTATCTTTAGAGACTTTTACTTCGCCTAAGACTAAAATAGGATCTTCATCTTTCATTTCTACTCCTAATAGATCGATACCTCTAGTAGCCAATAAAGGTTTTTCTTTAGTTGACAATCTGCTTAAATGAATATCCGTATTAAAATATTTCTTCATTGTCAATTGAGCAATAACTTCACCAAATTCTGATCTAACTACCTGAAAGCCTGCTTTCTTCCCTTCTTCCCAATAAGGGATCCTATTATTAATTAATTCTTTTATAAAATTAGTTTTAAGTGGACCATTTGTAGGAAGGTGTTCTAATAAAGAATCAATGCTAGTATAACACTTTTTTATAGAATTAGCTAATTCATCAATTTTATCTTCATCATCTAAACTTATATTAAAGTCATAATCATAATATTCATTATGACCGATTTTCTTTTTTTGACCAACAATTAATTCAATACTCATGTTAGTATCTCTCCCTTGATTTAGCTAATTCTGTTCTATTTCATAATAACTATTGATAGTCATCCGTATGATTTAAATAACGCTAATTATAAACGAAATTAAGTATCTCCTGCCAATACTTAAACCTATTTAATTATATTTTATCATAAATAGGAAATTTTATCAAACAAATGTTCGTCTCGGCTTTGTATAAAGATCAATAGTCACACTAATATGCTTATCTTTTCTTCTTTAGCATTAACCAATTTCATCTCACCTTGCTCAAAAAGAGCATAATAAGGATCTTGGTTAGGATTAGTCCAGGAACCTAGGTTGGTATATAGTTTCCCTCCATTATCACTGATCAAATCTTCTTGATGAGTGTGACCGATGATACCGTATTTTAACCCTTTTTCTTCTAACCCACTAAAGACTGCTTGTTGGTATTGAGCCCAAGCCCCTTGATAATTCTTATCCTGGGGTATGGTCTGGCTTTGAATCCTTATTACTTCCTTAGTAAAGTCATCTTCTTTGGTAAAGAAGACTTTATCAACGAAGCATCTTACGATTCGCTTTAACATATTTACTTTAGCTTTTAAAGTTCGGAAAAAAGGAATCATTTTAGCTAATTCTATATCTATATCTTCGTCTAGGTGTCTTTCTAAAAAGCCTACTACTTCGGCAATCTTCTGACCAATGGAACCGCTAATCCTATCTTTAGCCTGCTCGATATCATTAAACTCATTAAACTGATGACCATGTAAAGCCCAGATGCCGTTCTCTTGGTCTATATATTGCTCTAATACTTTTATATTACCAAAATAGCTTCCTTTAAAACGAGAAAAAGGAAGGTAGTCATGATTGCCATAGACATAGATCACTCTATCTGTCTCAGCTAATCTAAATAGCTTAGCGAATAAGTCACTATGATAGAATAGAATCTTCTCTAAGTCAGCCTGCCATAGTTCTAAAAAGTCACCGACGATGATTAATTGACTATCTTCTTCGGCGATTATTTGATCTAGAAAGTCCATAAAGATATCTTTATAAATAAAATCATCGGTTCGACTACCATCACCGATATGTAGATCACTGACAAAGTATTTTTTACACAAGTCTTTTAGAACCTCCTGTTCTTTAATCGTTAACAACAGCAGCAGTCTGATTCTTAGCTTCAACTATTTCATCCATATTATCTCGATTAGGCTTATATGTTCCCACTAATTTTACTAAAGCGGTTACTATCGCTGATGAATCACTGATTTTAATTAATCTTTCTAATTGATTTAAACTATCATATAAGTTCTCCTGATTAACTGATTCCAAATTAGTTATGAAGATTCTTTCATGGTCTGTAGATATACTATTTTCACCATCATATAATAATTCCTCATATAGTTTTTCACCTGGTCGTAAGCCTATAATCTCTATATCAATATCTTGACCTATTTCTAAACCTGAAAGTTTAATTAAATCTTTTGCTAAATCGATAATCTTTACAGATTCTCCCATATCTAGAACAAAGACTTCTCCACCTTTCCCTAAAGAACCAGCTTGGATAACTAATTGCGCTGCTTCTGGAATAGTCATAAAGTATCTTTCGACTTCTTCATGGGTTACTGTCACAGGTCCGCCCTGAGCAATCTGCTTTTTAAATAATGGAATAACGCTACCTTTACTACCTAGGACATTACCAAATCTCACAGCCATAAATTTAGTCTTGCTCTTATTATTTATAGCTTGTAGTATCATTTCAGCAGTTCGCTTAGTTGCTCCCATGACATTAGTTGGATTAACTGCTTTATCAGTTGAGACTAAAACGAATCGTTTTACATTAAACTCATCTGCCGTTTCTGCAACCTTTTTAGTCCCTAGTACATTATTCTTAATTGCTTCCTCAGGATTATACTCCATTAATGGAACATGTTTATGCGCAGCAGCATGAAAGACAACATCTGGTTGATATTGAGCAAAGGTCTGTCTTAATTTCTGCTTATCCCTTATACTACCAATTATCGGTATGATTTCTGCATTATTATAATTACCTTTTAATTCTAACTCAATAAAATAGGTGTTATTTTCAGAAATATCAAAGATAATTAATTGTTTAGGGTTAAAGCGAATGATTTGCCGACATAATTCAGAACCGATAGAGCCTCCACCACCGGTAACTAGAACTGTCTTATCTTGTAGATATGAAGAGATATCATCAGTATTTAAATCAACCTGATCTCTTCTTAATAAGTCTTCAACTTTAACTTCTCGAATTTGATTAAGATTAAATCCACCATTGATAATTTCATCTAATCCAGGAACTATCTTAATTTCTACTCCCTTTTGATTACTCAAATCATAGATATTCTCGATTGCCTCACCAGAAGTTGAAGGAATAGCTATAATTACTTCGGAAACATTATGCTTGTCTATAATATCAGGAATATCGTAACGGTCACCTAATACTTTCTTACCGTGAATTTCTAAACCTATCTTCTCTGGGTCATCATCTACTAAACCTACTATACACTTTCCTAACTCCGGATGCTTATATACTTCACGAATTAGAATCTCTGCTGCATCTCCGGCACCTACAATTAGAACTCTTGTTTCAGCATCATTACATCTTTCATATTCTAAATGGTCTTTTATTAACCGAAGGATAAACCTTAATCCCCCCAAGAAGAAAAGATCTAATACACCACTAATAACCACAACACTGCGAGAAAAACTTATTTGAGCTAAAAAGATATAAAGAGTAAATGACAAATTAATTAATGCTACTATCTTAATAATAGATTTTAATTCATTAATACTAGCATAACGCCACATCTTTTTATATAAACCAGAAAAATATAAGATTATCATACCAATTATGGATAGAATAATTGAATAAGAATAACTAAATTGACTTAGCCAGCTACCGTCGAACCTTAGGATAAAACCAAAAATTAGAGCTAAGTTGATTAATAATAGATCAATAAATATTAATCTTGGTTTTTTGTATAATTTTAATAGTAAGTCGATCAAATTTATCACCTCTTCCCTAATAAAGTAGATCTATTATTTATAATACTCATAAGAATCTTTTAATCCTTCTTTAAAATTATAGTCTAAGTCAATATTCAACTCAGTCTTTATCTTGTTATTATTGACATTAAAATTATTTGATAAAGTAATTAATTTGTTAATAGGAGATATATTTAAATTAAGCTTCTTAAAAAGGCTAATTAATGCGCCTGGAATTCTAATTTTTTTAATGTTAATTGCAAAAACATCACTAATGTTATTTACTATTGCTTTATAAGTATAATTTTTTTCAGATACAAGATATACTTCTCCATACGTGGCAGAGTTATTGATAATTTTCAACATAATGTTAGCAACATCTTTTACATGAATTATTGGTTTACAGTAATCACCATCACCTATAAAAGGTAAGTATCCCCGTTTAGCAAAGTCTATTAACTTTTTGTAATTACCACGGTCCTGATTACCATATATAGTAGCTAATCTTAAAATAGTAATAGGGAAATTTTTATTTTGATATAATTTTAAACCAATTTCTTCAGCTTGGTATTTACTTTTAGCATATGCAGTTTGAGGGTTTACCCTGGCTGTTTCATCAACTATTTCATTAGTTTCCGGACCATAAACAGATATAGTACTACTAAAAATAAAATGTTCAATTTTCTTTCTTAAACCAAGCTCAAATAAATTCTTAGTCCCTTGAGTATTAATTAAATAAAACTCATATACTTCTTCTTTATTTTTAGGTTTAGTATGAACCTTTGCTGCTAAATGGATTATGATATCTATTTCCTTATCTATATTAAATAATTCTTCTTGGTCTGTTATATCTAATTTTAATAATTTAATGTTATCTCTATCTTTAAATCGAATTAAATTATCAAATGCTCTATCTAATAAGAGTAATCTATTATTAGTATTAATTAATTTCCTTACTAATTCATAACCTATACATCCATTAGCCCCAGTGATTAATATATTTTTGTTATCAAGATTTTTTAATTTAGACAATAGTCTAATCTCCTTTATAAAGTTAATATTATTAAGCCTACAATTTTAGATTGTTTCCCTCGTTTTCAATTATATCATCACTTTTAATTACCTTTAAAATAGTAAGAAAAATAATCTTTAGATCTAACCAAAAAGAGTAATTTTTCAAATAATACAGGTCATATTTAAACTTTTGTTGATCATCTATATTATCTCTTCCATTTATCTGGGCCCAACCTGTAATCCCAGGCTTTATTTTATTAACACCAGATTCTTTTCTATTTTTGATTAATTGTTTCTGAGAGAAGAGAGGAGGTCTAGGACCTACAAAACTCATATCTCCTTTTAAAATATTAATTAACTGCGGCAACTCATCTAAGCTAGTTATTCGTAAAAATTTACCTACTTTAGTTATATATTTATCACGATCATTAAAATCATTAGTAGGAATATCAGGAGTGTCAATCCGCATAGTCCTATATTTATAGATAGTAAAAGCTTTGTTATATTGACCTGGCCTTCTTTGAACAAAGATAGGATTCCCCTTTGATTCTAATCTAATTAGAATTGCTATTAAAATTAAGATTGGTAATAAAACAATTAATAATATAGATGATAATATAACATCAAATAATCTTTTCACAATTTTTATTCCCCCTTATACATTTTAAATATTCATCTCTTGATGAATAAAATATTCTAAAAATATAACTTTATTAAATTGAAGTTTTTTAATCATTTCTTTCAACTTTATCCCAAGTTACACTCTGTTTATTTGTTAAAAATCTTATAAAACCTAAAAATAAAGCCAAATTCATTGACACAAAATAATAAGGAATATAGAGTTTACCTAATCTTAACCCATTCTTGTCTAAATAATATCCTAGAAGAGCTAATAAATATCCAACTATTTGAATAATAAACATAACTTGAAAAAAGTTCATATCTAATAAAAAAATGTTGCTGATAAATAAAATTATCAAGCAAAAAGGAATTAGCCAACGAAAAATTCTATGTGACCAAAAGGCAAAAGAAACTTTTAAGTCTTCAAACCATAATAATGATTTTAATATTTTTATAGATTGATAATCTCCTGCTCCAATTCTAATTTTTCTTTTAAATTCATCTGATAAACTTAAACTAGTATCTTCATACGCTATAGCTTTATCTTCATATAATAATCTATATCCTTGTTTAATTACTGTCATTGAAATAACAAAGTCATCTATAATTGTATTAGTAGGTATAAAACGAAATAACTTCTTTCTTATAGCATATATCCCCCCATTAGCACCAATAACAGAATGAATTTTACTTTCAATCCTTTTTAATAATTTTTCATACTTCCAATAAACACCTTCGCCTTTCCCTCCAACATTATTATTAGGATTTATAAATTTTAAATTTCCACAGACTCCCCCTACTTCCGATGAAACAAAAGGTTGGACTATCTCCTTTAGCGCGTTTACTTCATATAGAGTATTAGCATCAGAAAATACTATTATCTCTCCTTTAGCTTTGGGAACTAATGTATTTAAAACGTTAGTTTTGCCACCACGGTCAGTAATATTATAAAATTGAATTAGGTCACCAGCATATTTTTTTATAATTTCATTTGTTCTATCCGTTGAACCATCCGAACCTATTAAAATTTCAAGTTTATCATTAGGATATTCTAATTCTAAACAGTTATTTATTTTTTCTTCTATTACTTTCTCTTCATTATAAGCCGCTATTACTAAAGAAACTTTTGGAAAGTAATCAATGACGTCCTTTTTTTGTGTTACTTGATTAAAAATCTTTGAATATATTATTAAAATTAAGGGATACCCCATATATGTATAAAAAATAAAAATTAGACTAACCAAGAATAAAACCATAAATAACATCTATTTCACCCCATATTTATTGTCAATTTATTTAAAATTAATATAACTATATTTGTTACGCCCCCTAAAAATGTTGGACAAACACCAACTTAACATTTTATAATAATTATAGGGGGTAAAAGCAAATGCCAAAATCTTATGATCCTGAACTTAAAATGGAAATTGTACTTCGTGTTCTTAAAGGTGAAAATATATCTGATCTAGTTGAAGAATATGATGTCAGTCGCCACTCCATCTATGTCTGGAAAAAGGATTTTTTAGATGGAGGGATGAGTAAACTTAGTGGTGAATCTCCTACCGAACAAGAAGCTAAATTAAAAGAAAAAGACGAGCAAATCCAGCAGATGCAAAAAATTATTGGTCAACAAAAAGTACAGATGGAAATCCTTAAAAAAAAGCCCTGGCAGGATTAAATAAAGACGATAAAATTAAAATAATAAATAGTTTAAAAACAGATTATACCATCTCTGAACTATGTAGAACTTTTAATATAGCCAGAAGCACCTATTATTACCGTCAAAACTGTAATGATAATCAGGAAAATAATAATGAAAATAAACTCTATACAGGTCATCATGCCTATGATAAAGATGGAAGTTTAATACCAGAGCATAAAGTAGTTTCACTGGTAAAAGAATACTGTAATGAGTTTCCTCATTTAGGCTACAGAATGGTAACTAACTACTTAAATTATGAGAAAGAGCTCAAAGTTAATCATAAGTGGATTTACCGCATTATGAATGTCTTAGATCTCCTGCAAGATCAGATAGTACCAAAGCCTAAAAATTATCAATTAAAACAGAAACATGAACTAACTGGACCTGATCAACTATGGGAAATGGATATGGTCCAGATGTACATAGATAAAAGTGGAGAATGGGTATATATGTTTGACATAATTGATGTTTATACTAGAGAAATAGTTGGCCATCATGAAAGTCTAAGATGCCGTACTAAAGAAGCCCTTAAAGCTTTAGAACAAGCTACAAACAATAGAAATACTGAAAATTTAACATTAAGAACTGATAATGGAACACAGTTTAGAAGCAGAGAATTTCAGAGAAAACTTAAAGAGCTTGATATACTTCATGAGAGGACTACAGTAAATACACCTGAAGAAAATGCTCATATAGAAAGTTTTCATGGTACACTTAAACGCTCTGAAATTTATCGTAACCATTATTCTGATATTACCCATTGCAAAAAATCAATTGATAAATTTATTGATAGATACAATAACAGAAGACCACATTCATCTGTTGGTAAAATACCACCAGCAGTCTATCATAAAAATATTATTAATAACTTGATTTCAAGAGTTTAATTTGCTGCATAAGCGAGAAATTTAATGAAATTCTATGTTTAATAAATCTAATTAAATTTTGTCCAAATTTAGAGGGGCAAGCTCATATTCTTATATAGTGCATTCTAATTTTGATATCCAAATTTAGATAATAATATCCTTATTATTCTTCTACTAGCTTTACCATCCCCATAAGGATTAACTGCATTAGCCATTTTTTCATATTCTTTATTATTATTTAATAATTTATTAACTACAGATACTATCATATTCTTATCAGTTCCGATTAATTTTACTGTCCCTGCTTTTACTGCTTCTGGTCTCTCCGTTGTGTTTCTCAAAACTAATACAGGTTTACCAAGACTAGGAGCTTCTTCTTGAATCCCTCCAGAATCTGTCATAACTAAATATGACCTAGACATCAGGTTAACAAATGGTTTATAATCAAGTGGTTCAACTAAATGAATGCGTTCTACATCCTTTAAAGTATCATTAACAAGCTGTCTTATTTTAGGATTTAAATGAACTGGAAATACAATCTCTACATCTTTATTACTTTTTACTATTTCATTTACACTTTCAAAAATATTTCTCATTGGTTGACCTAAGTTTTCTCTACGATGAGAAGTCAAAAGAATAACTTTTTTATTATTAAAATCGATTTTTTTTAATTCAGGTACGTCAAATTCATAACTTTCATCAACAACTCCTAACAAAGCGTCTATTACAGTATTTCCTGTTACAAAAATTTCATCTTTAGGAATATTCTCTGCTAAAAGATTATTTTTAGATATTTTAGTAGGAGCGAAATGAAAATCAGCTAATACCCCTGTCAAACTACGGTTTATCTCCTCTGGATAAGGAGAATATTTATTATATGTTCTAAGCCCTGCTTCTACATGCCCAATTTTTATTTTTCGATAAAAAGATGCTAGTGCACTGACGAAAGTAGTAGAAGTATCACCATGAACTAAAACTATATTAGGCTTTTCTTTAATAATTATTCTTTTCAAACCTTCTAATATATTAATTGTCACATCAGTAAGAGATTGAACTGATTGCATAATATTAAGATCATAATTGGGTTTAATCTTAAATAAACTTAATACTTGGTCTAACATTTCACGATGCTGAGCAGTAACAGTCACAATGGAATCTATTCTTTCTTCTTGTTCAAGTTTCTTAATTACTGGAGCCATTTTAATTGCTTCCGGTCTAGTACCGAAGATTGTCATTACTTTTAAGTTTGACATCTACTATTCCTCCTAAAATAATCGCTTCTAAATAGGTTAATTAGTCCATATTTTCAAACAAAGCCTTTAATTTATCTTCTTCTCTTTCCCAAAATAAATCTTGTAGTTTTATTTGTCTTATATTATTTAGAATAAGTTCTAAATTTAATTTTCCTTTAATTAAGTTATCTATTAGAACCGAAATATCATCTACAGAATATGGATTTACTAATAAACCTATCCTATTTTCATCTACATGCTGTCCTAATTTAGTATTTTTTGAAAACACACACGGTTTTCTAAAAACTAAAGACTCAAAAAATTTATTACTAGTTGCATATCTGACATTAATATCTTTACTAGGATAAGCAGCCCATACGACATCAGACACTTTATAGAATTTAGATATATCTTCATATTGATATCTACCAAAAAAATGAACATTATCTAGACCTAAAGAATATTTCTCTAGCCTTTCTTTATCTGGTCCCCATCCAAAAAATAATAATTCCACTTCCTTTCCCTTAACTGCATCTATTAAATTTTTATAAATTTCATAATATCTTATAGTACCTATAAATGAAATTTTTAGCCTTTCACTTTTAAACTTGAACTTTCCTTTATTATTTAGTATTTTCTTTTGAGGTTTATTGTCTATAACTATCTTTTTACATTCAACGTCTTGATATTTATCTTTAAAGAATCTAGATGCAAGTAATAAAATATCTCCGGATGAAATAAATATCTCTTCTAGCTTTTTCAAACTTTTAAATATAAACTGACTTGTAGAGGCAGGAAGGTCTGGTATATCATAAATAACTTTAGAATCAGTTGATTTAATCAATTTTGATAAAATCAACATATCCCAGTTATACGCAATAATATAATCTGGATTATAATCTTTAATAACTTTCTTACTATATTTATAATAATTAAATAATCCTAATAATTTACTAAATTTATTCCCATAACCTGTGTTATCACTGTAAATAAAATATTTTCCCTCATTGCTTGTATCTTGTTTATTTTTTATATTTTTTCTATCCCAAGCTAAATATTTAATTGCAACTTTATTATCTAATACTTTTTCTAAAGAATCAGCGATTTTTTGACTTCTCGGATCAATTGGATAAAAGTTAGTTATATATAATAGTTTCTTAATTTCAATTGCCTCCTTCTATGATGTGATTTATTACAAACCAAAAATCTTTTTAATTTCCTTTAAATCCTATAATTTTTATACTTAATACTTAATCATTAAACAGTATATTAATAATTTCTTGTTTAATATTGCTTTTACTATAATCT
>Ga0079294_100082_pt1 | contig 16311 bp, 17 predicted proteins | sample Wag4S2014_12_3_FD_74790 | JGI IMG/M metagenome (GOLD analysis project Ga0079294, IMG submission 74790) | Deep subsurface shale carbon reservoir microbial communities from Ohio, USA - Utica-2 Time Series 2014_12_3 | ecosystem: Environmental > Aquatic > Deep subsurface > Shale gas/oil reservoir >... | reverse complement strand
TGATATAATACATACAACAAATCAATAAAAGGTGATGGAGCTCACCAGTAAACGCTCAAATAAATATGAGATAATGGCTCCTATCTGTTACTAAGTCTAGTAGTGGATAGGAGTCTTTATATTTAATAATCCCATAAATTTATTAAAAGGTAGGGGAGGTGAAGACATAATGTTAAAGTTATTTTACATAGGATTAGGAGGTTTTTTCGGTGCTATAAGCCGTTATACGATTTCTAAATGGATGGCCCAATGGAATAGTACTTTCCCTTATGGTACTTTTACAGTGAATATATTAGGATCATTTTTATTAGGTTTTTTGATGACCATCTTTTTTGAAAAAACAACCATCTCCCCCTATCTCCGAGTAGCAATTACAACAGGATTTTTAGGTGCTTTAACAACATTTTCTACTTTCGCCTACGAAACAATGTCACTCTTTGAAGATAAAGAAATTCTTTTAGCTAATATAAATATTTTTAGTAATCTAATTATCGGTTTAATATTTGTATTAGCCGGGATATTTTTAGGAAGAACTGTTTAGAAAATTATTTAAAAGAACTATCTTTAATCATTGAAGTAGTAGACAAAGCAGAAAAAATTGAAGTGATTATCCCTGAAGTTAAAAAATGGTTACTAATGAAAAAATAAATGGTACAACCACAAATATTTTTTCAGTCTTCACCAAAATTAAAAAGGGTTGATATAATCATACCAACCCTTTCTAAGTCTATTCTTCATCTTTTTCTATAGCTTCAGTTTTTTCATCTCCATCAACTTCTACTTCATCTTCATTGACCAAGCCGGCTTTTATTTTTACTTTCTTTTCTATTTCAGCCAATAATTCTGGATTCTCCTCTAAAGCTTGTTTAGAGTTTTCTCTCCCTTGTCCTAAAGTCATATCATCACCATAGGAATACCATGCCCCAGAACGTTGAATAATATCGTAATCCACTGCTACATCTACAATACAACCTACTTTAGAAATACCTTCTCCATACATAATATCGACTTCTGCCTTCTTAAACGGCGGTGCTACCTTATTCTTAACTACTTTTATCTTTGTCTTATTTCCTATCATTTCGTCGCCATCTTTAATGGCCTTCCTTCTTCTAATATCTATCCGAACTGATGAATAAAACTTAAGAGCTCGTCCACCTGGAGTAGTTTCTGGATTACCAAACATAACTCCAACTTTTTCACGAATCTGATTAATAAATACACAAGTTGCTTTCGATTTACTAATACTTCCTGATAACTTTCTCATAGCCTGTGACATCAAACGAGCTTGTAAACCCACATGGGCATCCCCCATCTCACCTTCAATTTCAGCCTCAGGTACTAATGCCGCTACTGAATCGACAACAATAATATCTACAGCTCCACTCCTTACTAAAGCCTCACAAATCTCTAATGCTTCCTCCCCAGTATTAGGTTGAGAAATTAATAATTCATCAGTATTTACACCTAAATCTTTAGAATACTTAGGATCTAAAGCATGTTCAGCATCAATAAACGCCGCTACTCCTCCCATCTTTTGTGCTTCAGCAATTACATGTAACGCCAGTGTCGTCTTACCAGAAGATTCCGGTCCAAATATTTCTATTATTCTTCCTCGAGGAATACCACCTACACCTAAAGCAATATCTAATGATAAAGCTCCTGTTGGGATCGTTTCCACATCTAATGCTTTAGCTTCACCTAACCGCATAATAGAACCTTTACCATACTCCTTTTCAATCTGTTTTAAAGTTCTTTCCAAAGCTTTCTTCTTTTCATCACTCACCCTTATCAACTCCTTAAATTTAAGATCTTAAAACCAATAGATTACTTTTGATTACTAAATTTTAAAATTATTTCTTAATTTATTTCTTCATGTCTAAAAAATAATGTAATATAAAAACATCTACAACATGTATATTATAGAACAAATGTTCTTTAATTACAATTGCTAAAATCAATCAATTCAGAGCAATAACCACAATTAAAGGTGATTAAAGCTATTTAAATAACTTTAACATAACTTTACTACTCTTAACAACCTTCTTAAACTTCAAACTTGGTTAGAATCTATTTACTACTTTTCCTATTATTTATTTCATTAGAATATGTTATTTCCCCTTGTTCTTATCATAATTCTTGACACTAATTAACCCTAATTATATAATAATTAATAGTGATTATAAAAAGCTAACTCTTACATGCCTTTATTATAATACTCTCTAATATTTAGAATACTATAGTTAAATTAATTATTGTAATTAGGAGTGAAGATAATGAAAAAACATACAATCAGTATATTCTTAATTATTATTGTTCTTCTTAGTGGATATAACCTTTATTTCAAAGAAAATAAAGTAGAATCTATTAATAATCAAATGTCAGCTACAACCCAACAGAAAAAGAAAGTAGTCGTCAAAGAACAAATTCAACCTACTATAAATAATAGAATTAAATCAAAACCCAATAATAACTTAAATCAACAATCTATTCCAAAGCCTAATAATAAGTCCCAAGAAAACTCCAAATTATTTAATCAAAATAAGGATATAGAAACCACAAAACACAAAATTACTAAACCAACAAAAGAGCCATCATTAGTAGATAAAATTCACGAACATACTGTCCAATACGGTGAAAATCTTTTTTCAATCGCTAAAAAGTATAATATCAATATAGATACTATTTTAGGTGCTAATGATATAACAAATATGAATAGAATTAAACCAGGAATGAAAATTAAAATTCTACCAGTTAAAGGCATCTTATATAAGATTAATCCAGGAGATAGCTTATGGGAACTTACCCAACGTTTTGATATTAGTTTAGATAGAATCACCAAAGCTAACAATATTAGAGATCCTGGACAAGTACAATTAGGTGATTTAATAATCCTTCCTGGGGCTAAACCTGAATTTGGTTATCAAGATAGACTGAAAAAACAATTTATTGCTCCTATTCATACTCCAATTTCATCTTATTTTGGTTATAGAGTTCACCCTATTTCTGGCAAACGAACATTACACGAGGGAATCGATTATGCTGTTAATGTTGGTACTACAGTTAGAGCAGCCAGAGGTGGTAAGATTGTATATAGTGGCTGGGCTAGAGGTTATGGTAAAACAGTAATTATAGAACATCAGCGCGGGTTGAGAACATTATATGCTCATAATTCAAAACTCCTTGTTTACAGTGGAGAGAATGTATATCGAGGAGAGCCTATCGCTAAATCTGGTAACACTGGTAGAAGTACTGGACCACATCTTCATTTTGAAATACAGGTCAATAGTAGACCAGTTAATCCTCTTAATTATTTAAAGTAAATTAATAACTAAAGATATTTATACATTAAAAGCCGGCGATACCGGCTTTTAAAAATTATATCTTATACTCCCATTATAAACTCTAAGATTTAGAAAATTTCTAATTAGAAATTAATTGTTCTTCTTTACTAATCCCTTTTCTTTTTAAAATAAAACTACTCTCACGACTATAAATTGTAATCGTATCAATAGCTTTTAATTGAATTCCATCTTTATTATTAAAATGTAATAAATTTAACGTATAAGGTATTCCATTTTCACTTTGTAACCCCCTAATTCCAGCAGCACCTGTTGTTCCAGCATCTGCAATAACTGTCCTCTTTTCTTCTCTAATCTTAAATTCATGGTCATGACCATGTAATAAGACTGGAACTTTTCCTACTACTGGCGTAGCAATCAAAATATTATGAATCACTACCAAGTCTGGTGCTGTTGCTAACTTGCCTAATAATTCTTTTAAACCATCTTGATATTCTTTAATCATATCTACTTTTGGTGGCTTAATATTCTTAGTAATTGAAGCAGGGTCAGCAAGCCCAGTAACTGTTAAACCTTTAACTTTTACTGTCCCGGCCTCTAATACAATTACATTATCAAAGCTCTTCATCTTCTCTATAATAATTGGTGAATCATGATTACCAGGGACAAAAAGATAAGGAATCTTTAAATTGTCAATCCTCTCTAATAACTTAGCTTCTAGTGGAGTTCCATAGTCACTTATATCACCTGAATCAATGATTAAATCGACATCAAAACTATTAATTGCTTTTTCAACAATATCTAAAGCTACAGGATTATTGTGAATATCACTAACGTGTAATACTTTTATCTGTCCACTGACTTCTCTTAAAGTCTTTAAAGCCTCTACCTCAGTAAAGAGATTAGAAATATTAGTCGTTATCTTCGCCATCTCTTTCCCTAACTGATCAATATTATTTAATCCTTCCTCTATTAAACCGATCATCCAAGGTGCTGCAGATAACATTCCTTTATAATTTGGATCATCAAACCTATCAAGATTATAAGTAGAATAAGTACCTGCAAAGAGAATTACTAATAAAATTAAACCAATCAATCCACCAACTAATAGATATTTGAATTCTCTTCTACCTAACATAAAAACTCCAACTACGCCCCCCATAAAAGCAATTAAGAGTGTGCGTAAGATAAAGAATTGTAGTATATCTCTTCCTCTTCGTTCGATGACATTTATAAATTCTTCTTTATCTTCAATCTGTTTTACTAAACTCCTTAGTCGGTCAGGATTTACATTTAAAACAGTAGCTTTTAAATTCAAAGGATAAGAATGAGTATTAGCCACTACCTTGCCTATTGGTGGAAAATTTACCTGTGTAAAATTATTGCCAGAAATCTGCACAGCTAATTCTACTTCAAAAGCACTTAGTTTATAGACCGTACCACTCATTAAGTTAACCGCAACTACTGCCCCTAAAATTGCAATAAAAAATATAATAATTATTTCATTCTTCATTTTTTATACCACCTAGAGTTATAATTATTCTTTCTTTATTATAACTCTAAAGCACCCTCTAAATACCTTCTTAATTTATCTAATACATATTGCGATGTAAGATATTTAATCTGTTGGCGATTTCCATGAAACTTAAATCTGAAGGCTTTAGTACCTTCTGAAGTTGCTAAACCCATATAAACTAACCCTACTGGCTTTTCTTTACTCCCGCCTCCAGGACCAGCAATACCGGTTACTGATACACCCAAATCTGTACTAGCTAATTCTTTAACTCCTTTTGCCATCTTTAAAGCTACCTTTTTACTGACCGCTCCCTCTTCTTTTAATGTCTTTTCTTTAACCCGCAATAAATCTTTCTTAGCTTGGTTACTGTAAGTTACAACTCCCCTCTCAAAATAAGAAGAGCTCCCAGGAATATCAGTTATTCTATCTCCAATTAATCCTCCTGTACAAGACTCCGCTACAGCTAAAGTTAATTTCTCGTTCTTTAAATAATTCCCTATCACTTCTTCTAAGGTTTCATCATTAACCCCAAAAATATTAACTCCCAGACGGCTTCTTAATTTAGCTTCTGCCTCTTTAATCAACTGATCTGCTAATTCTTCATCTTTTGATTTAGCTGTGATACGCAGATGAACCTCTGCCTTACCAGCTAAAAGAGCAATCGTTGGATTAGTCTGTTCATCCAAGATATCTTTAATTTCAGTTTCCAATGATGACTCTCCATAGCCACACACTTTTAAAACTTTTGATTTAATTAATTGATTACTTCCTAATTTCTTCTTCAAATATGGAATTACTGTCTTGCTCATCATCTTCTTCATCTCTTCTGGAACGCCTGGCATAGAAATGATAGTATTATTATCTTTCTCTAAAATTATTCCTGCCGCTGTCCCTTGTTCATTGATAATTGGTTCTGCTCCTGCTGGCAAATAAGCTTGAGTAAGATTATTTTCAGTCATCTCTCTTCCTAAATCTTTAAAAAAACCCTCAATTCTCTCTACTAGATCCTGATCTTTAATCAATTCCACTTTCATTACATCAGCCACTACCTCTCTAGTTAAATCATCATCAGTAGGACCTAAACCGCCAGTAGTTAATACTATATCAGACCTTTCCAAGCTCATCTTTAAACTTTTATATAACCTCTCCTTATTGTCACCAACTGTATTTCTATGGTATAAATCAATCCCTAATTCAGCTAGCTTCTCTGCAATATAAGCAGCATTAGTATCGATAATTTGACCCAATAATAATTCGGTTCCAATAGAAACTATTTCAGCGCGCATGTTACTTCCTCCCCATTAAAATTATGTATCTATTACTATATATTTATAATACCATAAATAATAGTGCTTTAACAGTTCAGTTTTTATATTTTACATTTCAAAAATTTCATAATTACTTGTTAACGCCCAAAAATTCCTTGTTAATTATACTCAAAATCTAATTATGAAATGCACTTAATTAAATTTTTAATGTAATTGATTATCTATCAGTGAACTGATATAATTAATCAAAAGATTCTAAATTATCTTAATTAAAGGAGTTGATATTGATGTCTTTATCAGAACATGAAGATGTTATCGCTTATAAACCCGCTATTAAAAAAGCTCAAAGACGTTTAGAAAGAACTGGAATTGAAGATATAATAGATAAAACTGGATTAGAATTTATAGAAGAAGAAAATAAATTTGTTATCCCAAGTCTAAATCAAAAGTATTACGTAGACTACCCAACTGGAGAAATGAGTAGTTCAAATCCAGAAATTCCAGTAGCCATTGGAATGAAGATAGTAACCTTACATTTTTTAACTCGGGGTAATAATTGGGAACCAAACGGCGAATTAATTTCTTATAAAGAACTCCCCGGTGGTAATGTTTACAGTGATGCTTTCCAAAGAGAAGCAATTAAACCAATTATCAATAATTTATGCCAACACCCAAATAAATTAAAAAAAGCAGCAAAAAAACTAGGAGCTCAATTTATAGATAAAGGCGATTTAGGTTTCACTATTGAAACTTTACCTACTATTCCATTAACTTATATCATCTGGTTTAGTGATGAAGAATTAAATGGAGGAGCTAATATTCTTTTTGATTCATCAGTAATAACTAAATTACATACAGAAGACGTAGCTTTTTTAGGACAATATACCACTAGCTTACTGATTAAATTAGTTAGCAATTAATTCTTTGCTTCATCTCATATTTTTCTTGATTACTTTGGCATTTCTTCTTTCTTAATAATTTTATTTATAAGGGTATTTCACTATCTGAATAAGCCTAAATCAAATATTTAGGAGACTAATAGATGGATATTATTGTTTCAAAAGTAAACAATTTGTTATTGTCTACTTTTAAAGTTTATGTTACCCTTATATAGGTTAGAAAAAGAAAGGAGAATAAAAATTATGAAGAAAAATTTAATCATCTTAGTAATATTAGCAGTTATAGTAAGTATTCCCGTCACTCAAGCAGATGCCAATCAAACAAAGACTAGTAAAGTTTATCATGTAAAGAGGGGAGACACTTTAGTAAAAATTTCTCGTAATATTGGTATTCCAGTCAAAGTTATAGTTAATCAAAATGATATTAATAATCCATCCAATATTTATGTAGGTCAAAAATTAGTAATTACTATTGATGTTAGTTATGAAAAAGACAACAGTAATAATAATAAAAAAATATTTAGCTATTATACAGTCAAATCAGGAGATATTCTATGGAATATCGCACAAAAGTATAATACAACCGTAAAAAGATTAGTTAAGTTAAATGATATTAAAGATGCTAATGATATGTATGTTGGGCGTCAATTATTAGTGCCTACAAATAATAGCGAGAAGACTAATGATAATTATCGCTATTATACTGTTCAAAAAGGAGATATTTTATGGAATATTGCCCAGAAGTATAATACAACAGTTGCTAAATTAGTTGAATTAAATAATATTCAAGATGCCTATGATGTATATCCTGGACGTCAATTAATTCTTCCTATAAATACTAACGAAGATAACGATAATCAAGAATCAACTAATTATTCATACCCTTTGTATTACTTCTACAAAGTGCAAAAAGGTGAGAACCTAAATAAAGTAGCTAACAAATTTGGAATTAGTCCTCAATTGTTAGTAAGATTAAATAAAATTTCTAATTCAGTTGATCTTAAAGTAGGTAATACAGTCATAATTCCATTAAATAGATCTCAAAGATTTAACTTCTCTTATCTTAAAAACGCTAGTCAAAGACTAGATAACTATTATCGAGTTAAGAGAAATGAATTATTACCAGATATTGAAACATCTTTTAATCTAAATGAAGATGCCTTAAGAATAATTAACAACTTAGATGCGACTGAAAAAGTAGCTACTGGACAGAAATTATTAATGCCAATTAGTCCAGCATTATTCAATAAGCATAAACTTTATACTGTAAAAGCAAATGGAGAGTATATCTTCGATATTGCTTTTAATCACAGTGTGACTATCGATTCTATCCTTAAAGCAAATTATTTTAAAAATGGTAATACTAAATTAAAAAGTGGAACGACTATTATTATTCCATTAACTGAAGATAGTATAACTGAATGGGTAGAATATGAAAATGGCAAACCTAAAGATTCATTATTAGGTTAAATTTTAACTATATCAAAAGACCATGCAGTTTAATCTATCTGTATGGTCTTTCTGTTATATATTCTACCTTTAATTTAATCACTTTAAATAATACCACACTAACCCTACCCACTCATGTAGAGCGCTTAATGAATTTCGCAAAGAAATTCGATTAGGCAAAAAATCTAATAAACTAAGTTCTTTATCTAATATATAATCTGTCGGTACAGCAATTAATGATAAATTCCCATTCTCCTGAAATGAATAGATAGCCCGATTCATATGTACAGCACTAGTTACAAGAATTATTTCTTCATATTCTAACTTTTCTAAAAGCTCAGTAGTGTTAACAGCATTTTGCCATGTATTCTTCGACTGGCTTTCAGTAATAATTTTCTCTTGATTTACTCCCCAATCCAACAATACATTTTCCATAATATCTGCCCCAGAAGTAGCATCTGCACCAGGAACGATACCACCGCTGACTACTATATCTAATCCAGTCTTCTGCTGCAATTGCCAACCAGCGTATAAGCGCTTCAAAGTTGTCTTCCCTATTTCACTGCCTAATGGAGTTCCTCTAACTACTCCCCCGCCTAATACTACAATTATACTTTTATCATTAATCTTTCTCTTGACTTCAGTATAAGTTCGAGGAGGGAAACTATTTTCTAAAGGACTAACTAAAATAAATTCACCTACATAAGAACTCAAAATATATATCACTAAGAATAATACTATTAACCCACTATAAACATAATTCATTTTATAATTACGTGACCTATATCGATTCCTATGTTCCCATAAAAATAACAATATCCCCCCAATTAAAACTAGAAATAACCCTGGAGGCAGTAAGATTCTAGACAGTAACTTTACAATAAATAGCTTCATCAATTTCCCACCTTTTATAATTTCTATGCTCATTTACTTATTCTATTTAACAAGTGATTTTTCCTTGCGAAATTGATGTTTTTTATAATAATTTATAATTTAAAATCTTACTACTGTACCAACTAACTATATTCTATCAAAAACTATTTCATCTAAAGACAAACGAGGTCTTTGCTGCGGTACTTCTTCTGGATACCCTATTGGTAACAAAGTCATAACTTCTAAATTATCCTTCAATTCCAACAGCTCACTAACTTTCTTCTTATTAAACATCATAATCCAACAGCTCCCTAAGCCTAAGCTTGTAGCCTGTAAGACCATATTTTCAATTGCAATAGCACAATTTAACTGCAGGTAAGTCTTAATTTCTGCCTCATCCATCTTTCTACCTTTATATTTTGAAGCATCCATCTTTTCTAGCTGTGTTCCTTTGAAAGCCCCTGATTTATGTAATTCTACAATTCTTCTCTTCCTCTTTTGAATTGAAGTCTTATCAATACAACAAGCTATCACTACTGGCGCCTCAACAACAAAATCAAGCGTGCAGTCTTTTAATTCATCTCTCATCTTTTGCGATTCAATAACAACAAAACGCCAAGGTTGAATATTAGTTCCTGAAGGTGCTAATCTTGCTGCTTCTAAAATTTGATTAACCTCTTCTTGACTTACTTTCTCATCTTTAAAACCCCTAATACTCCGTCTCTTTTTAATTGCTTCTTTAACTTTCATTCTATCTACCTCCTAATATTATTAATGAAATAAAGGAATACTAACATTAATCAAGAAATTATAATATATAAATATAGTATAAGAAACTAATCTTATTATCTAAAGAAAGGTGAGGTCTATGTCAAAAGAAATTAAGATTACACAAAGTGCTAAAGAACTTCTAGCCAAAAAGGCAAGTGTAAAAGAGATTACTATTAAGACTTTAAAAGTAGGTGGCGGCTGATGCGGTACGACTTATAAACCTACCGTGAATGTAGGTAAGCCAGATATTATGTCTAATTATCAGTCTCATGCTATTGATGGTTATAACATACACATCCATAATTCATTACGATTACAACTAAAAGATAAACCAATAATTATAGGGACTAGCGGCTTCCTTTGGTTTAAATCTTTATCTCTACAAGGAATCTCTCCTTACACCGCTTAACTTTAAAGCCACTAATCTAGTGGCTTTTTTACCTCTCTAAGGCCACCTTGTTATTATATTCACTACTTATAAAGAGTAATCTTATTTTAATTCCAATTCATCTATTAATTCCTTATTACCTAAATCTATAATTTCAATTTTGTTATCTTCTATTGCAGCTATAGTTGGTTGAGCTGGTTCCTGCTTTGGTAAAGAAGTACTACCGGGGTTTAATAGGATAACTCCGTCTCTCTCCTTAATTAGTGGTATATGTGTATGACCAAAAACTAAAACATCAGCTCCAAATCTCTTTGCAAACTCAACTCTTTCTTTCTCAGTTTCATGTTGGTAACCATGATAGATAACTATCCTTAAATCATTATCAACCACCACTGAGTATTCTGATAAAGCATAAGGCAGAACCCAATCATCCACTAAAGCATCTACATTTCCTTTTACTGCTACCAAATCACCATCAAACTCATTTAAAGCTTTTACTAATCCTGCTGTATCATATCCTGATGGTAATGGATTTCTTGCTCCGTGATACAGTATATCACCAGCATGCAAAATAATATCTGTGTCCTTTAAATATTCAGTTGCTTCTTCCCAAGCTGATAAACTACCGTGAGTATCGCTCATCACTCCTATCTTCATTGAGTACCACTCCTTCTTTCACTTTTTTAATATTACTTATTTTGCTCTTAAATCATAGTTAATTATCCATATCTTTTACATAAAGTCATATAAGAACAAAATCAATATACCTATTCCACTTGTCGTTCATTCCGCCTGAAATTAAGTATAGTCACTCTATGTAGATGAAAAAACAGCCTATTAACTAGGCTGCTCTGTTGACATACTATTTATTTCTGTACTCCCAACCATTCTCTTAACTCTAACAATAATTGGATACAATATATAAAGAAATACTATGTTCATTAATGTCGTTGGAATAACTACTGAAAGGAATAACCCTTTAAATGGACCTGGTAAACCAACAAATATTAACGCACTTAATAGAAATAAAGTTCCGCTAATAAGTGTACCTATTGCCGCTACAATCCCTGATTCTAATTTTTCATTCACATTAGCTTTCCTAATTAAGCTAACTAAAAGGAAAACTGCAATAGCCGTTAATGGTTTATCGATTATATTAGCAACCTGACCACCAGGAAAAGTAGTAGTAAAAGCAGAGATAATCCCCGTTACTACTCCGGCAACTAAAGTTAATTTAAAATCTTTATACAACATAACCACCACAAACAACATCACTAAACTTAAATCTGGCCTCATACCCATCACAATTGGAGGCATAATACTATGCAAGACAAAACCAATAGCCAACATTAAACCTGCTTCTACAAATTTTCTCATCTTCACTTTTCTCATCTCTCCTTTTCTAATCTATTCTAGTCTAAATATATTTTATCATAAAATTATAAAAAGTAAAGCTATATCTTAAAAAATTCCGATAAACTCTTTAATCAGTAATTCTTCTGCTCGCTCACGGCGATATGCTAAATATATCTTACGATTAATTATCATGTCTTCAACTTTAATTCTTTCGACTCGATTGTTAACTACTGCTTTCTTAGCTGCTAATTCAGAAACAAAGGAAATTCCTAAACCAACCTCAACTGCAGAAATAATTGCCTCAGTACTACCTAATCTTACTATAATATTTAGATTTTTTTTACTTAAACCTCTTTCTTTCAAACCATCTAACATAGCCTTTCTTGTCCCTGACCCTTCTTCTCTAATCAAAATTCTTTCTTTCACTAAGTCATTAGTAGTCACTCTTTCATTCTTAAGTAAACCATGATCTTTAGGTACAATTAAAGTCAGGTTGTCTTCAGCTACTGTCCTAAACTCTAACTCTTTTTTTGTAGGCTTAGAACCTACTACTGCAACATCTACCTTCCTGTTATCTAATTTATCAACAATCTCCTTACTATCATCTACTTCCATTAACACCTCAACTTCAGGAAGCTTTTTACAAAAGTCACTTAGTAAGTTTGGTAAAAGATATTCTGACGGAATAGTACTAGCCCCTATAACTATTTGTCCATAGGCTTCTCCTTTTACTTCTTTAACCTCTAATTTAGTCTGTTCCCAATTATCTAATATCTGTTTTGCTCTATGATATACTACCTTTCCAGCTGGAGTTAATTTTATTTCTCCTCCTTCACGAATAACTAAATCAGTATTAAAAGTCTCTTCTAAAGATTTAATCTGCATACTAACTGCTGGTTGTGTTAAATCTAATTCATCAGCTACTACAGAAAAACTTCCTTTCTCTATTAACTTAACTAACATCTTCAACGTCTTTAACTTCATATAATTAGCCTCCAATCCCACTTTCTTTTCTTGTATTTAGGCTTTTAATTCTTTATTACTATCTTCGTAACGAAGCAATAATTCGTGTAGGATTTAATAAGATATCTAAGACTTCATTGATATCTTTTATTACTAAATCAGATTTTAATAAACTTCTAGTAGCTGCCCCTTCAGGTCCAATAATTAAAATTCCTAAACGTGCTTCTTCTAACATTAAAGCATCATTACTACCATTACCAACTGCAATCACACTATTACTGCCTAACTCTTTAATAAATTTCTTTTTAAACTCAGTTCCTTTAACAGAATCAACAATAGTAACTTCAACATCCACATCGCTAAATTCTTCTTTTACTGTTCCAAAAGTATCAGCAGTCAAAACATAAACCTTAAAATCTACTGCTAATTTATTTAACTTAGCTTTAACTCTCTCTATTGGAATCCCATCACAAGCCAAGGTCCCATTATAATCAAAGACTAGCTTATCTACCTCTAAAGAAATAAAATTAGGAATATCACAATCTAACAACCAGTTCTCCTCCTTCACTATTCTATTACTTAACTTAATTACTATATTTGAACAAAATGTCGATAAAATCCTTCATAGCTAGTTTAAATAACTTCTTACTTCTCTATGTCAAGTACATCTAGACGCTTACATTTTGCCTCACAACCAAGTATTTGACTCACACTTGGCCTTGTTCGTCCCTCGTCTCCAGAGATTAATTCTTTAATATAAGCCCCTGCTTCTGCTTTAATAGTAAGGTCAATCTTTTTAGAAGTAAGTTTATCATAATCTATTTTATAAATCTCTCTTTTTCTAGTCAGTTTAGCTCGTTTATGACTAACTCGCTGAGGAGTATCTTGCTTAATAGTTCCTACTATTTGCTTTAATTTTTTAAAATCTTTTTCTTCAATACCTTTTGAAAGTACTGCTAGAGCACGATAGATCTTATTAGCTCTCTTTCCTTTAAGTTCTTTTTTCTTATCTTTAACGGTAAAATCGAGATTAAAAATCTCAACTTTATCCTGAATCATATTAACTTGTTTTTGTAATTTTTTAAGAGCGATACTTCTCTTTTTAGGCGCTACTAACTCTAAAACAAATTCTCGCTTGCCAAAACATCTTACATCAATATCTTCTCTTCCCGCACCATGAAATTTACCTTCTTTAGCTTTAGATGCTTCAACAAAAGGAGCCTGGACTATTTCTTGTATTGATTCTGAATATTGATTCTTATATCGCCATTCAGTCTGTGGTAAATTACGCGAATATTTATTATATTGACCGTAAATAAATACTGAACTAATCTGTAATTCTACTTTATCCTTAGTTAAATCAACCAATACTGTAATATCAGGATTATTAAACTCAACTGTAACATCTAATCTTTTTAACACTCTCTTTCCTAATAATCGATTAAACTCAGTCTTAATTGGTTCTATATATTGATCGCCACATACTTCCCAAATCTCTTTTTCTTTATCTTTTATATTCTGGGGAAAACGAGTGCCAATTAAGAGATTATTAAATTCATAATTAGTTAAAGCAGCAATTACCATCTTTTCGTACTTATCTAGTTTATTAAAAAAACCTCTGCAGAGAAAACAATCATCTTTAGGAGATATATCTTGCGGAATATTTTCTTGAGAAAAAATATTTTTATGTATCTCCTTACTCTCTTTAAGAATTGCGCCTCGTTCATAGTTTTGCAGTCCATATCCTAAACGAGCAAACTGTCTACCTAAACAGCGGTCACAAAGACCTAACTTCTTTAATTTATCAAATCTTTTTTGAAGGTCCACTCTTATCACCTCAAATAAATTTTTATATCTTTCTGTAAAAAAGAAAAATATCAATAATAGTCTTAATTATAAACAAAATTACTATTCATTTTTAAATATTACTAATTACCAAAGACCTCTACTTTATAAAGTAGAGGTCTTAATATTAAATAAAAAACTAATCTCTCACTAATTTGTTATTCATCTTCATTTACTTGACCCATATACCTTTCATAAATCTCATTTAAAATCTGATTACGAAGATCATGTTCAGCAATAAATTTATTTCCATCTTCCTGTTCAGATTCATCCGTAATCAATAACAATCCCTCTAATTCTTCACAATAACTACTATAATCTAATAAAAATTGAGTAGAATACTTTAACAAAACTAAATCTTGAATTTCTTTTTGAAAATTAATAAAAGCCTGCCTTAATTGATCAAGTTCATATTTAGCCATTTCAATAGCCGCTTCTTTCATTTCTTTATCTAACTTTTGTTTAGGTTGAGTATAGTCTTCTATTGGGTTAAATTCATCCCCCTCCTCATGCAAGTTAGTTTCACCAAATAACTGCTCCATAATCTGTTGAAATCTCTTTTCTTCTTCTGAATTCATTGATAATTCCTCCTTACCAAAGGAAGTAAATTTAATAATATATATATAAGTATAATAGAAAGATTAATTAATAATAACCTTCTTTATACATATTCGTGATAAAAAGCCAAAACCCTCTTAGAATGTAAGTTCTTTAGACGATTATTACTATTTTAAATATAAAAGGATAGAGAATATTCTCTACCCTTTTATATTATATTAAATTTTTACCCTAAAGTTGACTTTAATGTTTGTTTTACCTTTTCCGGTTGAATTGGCTTAACAATAAAATCTTTAGCTCCGGCATCTAAAGCATCTAAAACCATAGGCTTTTGTCCCATTGCACTACACATAATAATTTTAGCGTTCGGGTCAAAATTAATAATCTCCTTAGTTGCTTCAATGCCATCCATATCTGGCATAGTAATATCCATAGTTACTACATCTGGATTAAGTTCTTTATATAGTTCAATAGCCTGCTTTCCATTTTCTCCTTCGCCAACTACCTCATATCCATTATCTTCAATTAATTGTTTCAACATAGTACGCATGAATTGCGCATCATCAACAATCAAAATTCTTTTACTCATCTATTATGCCCCCCATATCATATATGTACTGACTATATATCATTATACATTAAAAAAAAGAAAAAGTGAAGTCAAAATATGTAATAATATATCTATATATTAAAAAACTTTCCCTCTTAATCCTAGAAGGAAAGCAAAAATGGTCGGAGCGAAAGGATTTGAACCTTCGACCCCCTGGTCCCAAACCAGGTGCGCTACCAAACTGCGCCACGCTCCGATAGTATTAATGGTGCCGGGGGTGGGACTCGAACCCACACGGGCACTAAGGCCCATCGGATTTTAAGTCCGATGCGTCTGCCAATTCCGCCACCCCGGCATATTAAAATGGAGCGGGAAACCGGACTCGAACCGGCGACACCCAGCTTGGAAGGCTGGTGCTCTAGCCAACTGAGCTATTCCCGCATATGATTTATAAATTATCCTATATTTCAATTTTAAATTGGTTGCGGGGACTGGATTCGAACCAGTGGCCTCCGGGTTATGAGCCCGACGAGCTACCGGACTGCTCTACCCCGCGTTATTAAGATATTAAATGGT
>Ga0079294_100078_pt1 | contig 17353 bp, 13 predicted proteins | sample Wag4S2014_12_3_FD_74790 | JGI IMG/M metagenome (GOLD analysis project Ga0079294, IMG submission 74790) | Deep subsurface shale carbon reservoir microbial communities from Ohio, USA - Utica-2 Time Series 2014_12_3 | ecosystem: Environmental > Aquatic > Deep subsurface > Shale gas/oil reservoir >... | reverse complement strand
TAAACTAGAAGATCCAAAAGAACTTAAAGATAACCTAAAAAATGAAAAACAGAAAAATAAAGAACTCCAGGAAGAACTAAGATATAAGGAAAAAGCTCTCGCTGAAACTGCAGCTTTACTGACACTTAGAAAAAAGTCAAATGCGATTTGGGGGGACCCCGAGGAAGACTGATCAGTGATTCAGATCGCATAAGAGCAGTAAAGCTGATCAATGAAGCAAGAGAAAATGGTGCAAGGTTAAAACCAGCCTGTAGAGAGCTTGGAATTAGCTCCCGCACCTACCAAAGGTGGACTAAAAACGGTGGGATCAAGAAAGATCAAAGACCAATGATTAAAAGAAAACCACCTAAAAACAAATTAACAAAATCAGAAAGAGAAGAAATTATTAGAGTATCTAACAGTAAAAAGTTTGCAGACCTACCACCATCAAAAATTGTACCTAAATTAGCTGATAAGGGTAAATATATTGCTTCGGAATCAACTTTTTATAGAATATTAGCTGAAGAAAAACTAAATACCCATAGGAGTAAATCTAAGGAGCCAGTAAAAAGAGAAATACCAACTCATATAGCTACTGCTCCCAATCAGGTGTGGACCTGGGATATAACTTGGCTCAATGCTTTTATCAAGGGTAAATTCTTTAAACTGTATTTAATTGTAGATATGTTTAGCAGACTAATAGTTGCTCATGAAGTCTGGGAAACAGAAAATGCTGAGTACTCTAAAAGATTAATTAGAAAAGCAACTCTTTTTCAAGGCATAGCAGCTAAAAAAGATAAACCGTTAGTATTACATTCTGATAACGGTAGCCCTATGAAAGCAGCAACATTTATGGCAACACTCGAAAAACTAGGAGTTCAAAGTTCATTTTCAAGACCAAGAGTAAGTAACGATAATCCCTATTCTGAGTCACTATTTAAGACAATGAAGTATAGACCTGTTTATCCAAATCAAGGCTTTAAAGACTTAAATGAATCCAGAAAATGGGTCTCTAAATTTGTTCACTGGTACAATCATGAGCATTTACATAGTGGAATTAATTTTATAACGCCCTACCAGAGACATTACGGGCTTGATATAAATATAATGAAAAAGCGTATTGAAACATATAAAAAAGCTAAAGCAGCTCATCCAGAAAGATGGTCAGGAAAAATTAGAGATTGGTCTCTTCCTGAATATGTAACATTAAACCCAATGGAAGAAGACAAAGTAGAAAAATATCTCAACCAGCAGAGTTCCTAACTGGAACTCTGAATGAAGAGTATTCAAAGAAATTTTTAATTAAATGCGACAACTTACTTGACAAACACCGTCCAATAGGATATAATAAAAAAAGATATTGCATTTAACATAAAAAAGGAGTGATTAGTGATGACAACTTTCGCAATTCCAAGAACAGTTCACCATGGCAAGAATTCACTAAAGGAATTAGAAAATCTAGAAGGTAATAAAGCCATTATAGTCACAGATGAAGGAACTATGAGTAAGCTTGGCTTTGTTGATAAGGTAAGAAAACACTTAAAAAATGCAGGTTTAGAAGTAAAAGTTTTTGAAGGAGTCGAACCCGACCCATCGGTAAAAACCGTAAAAGAAGGTAAAGATATAATGTTAGACTTTGGACCTGACTGGATAATTGCACTAGGTGGAGGCTCACCAATGGATGGTGCTAAAGTCATGTGGTCTTTTTATGAGCATCCAGATTTAAAATTCGAAGATATTATAGAAGTAAATTCCATGCCTAAATTAAGAAATAAAGCTAGATTTGTTGCCATCCCTTCAACTAGTGGTACTGCATCAGAGATTACCGCCTTTGCAGTAATTACAGACCGAGAAAAAAAGATTAAATATCCATTAGTCTCCGGGGAAATCATTCCCGACATTGCTATTGTAGACCCTGAAATACCTTCAACAATGCCTAAACATATTACTGCCAATACTGGTATGGACGTATTAACTCATGCTGTCGAAGCTTATATCTCTACAGCAGCAACTGACTATACAGATGCATTAGCCCTAAAAGCTATCGATTCAGTATTTGAATATCTACCAACAGCTTATGAAAATGGTGATGACCTAGCAGCAAGAGAAAAGATGCATGATGCATCTACAATGGCAGGAATGGCCTTTTCTAATGCTTCGTTAGGTATTGTCCACTCATTAGCTCATAAGATTGGTGGTGAATTGCATTTTACACATGGACTATCTAATGCAATATTATTACCATATGTAATCGAATTTAATTATGAAGCAGCTGAAGATAAACTTCAAAAGATTCAAGATACTTTAGGAATCGGTTGTCTAGCAGAAGAGGTTCACAAATTAAATAACAAAGTAGGAATTCCTGATAACTTCCAAGCAATAGCAGACAAATTTGATGTCACAGATGAAATGTTTGAAGATGCTTTAAGTCGGATGCCAGAAAATAGTCATAAGGACCCATGTACTCTAACTAATCCTAATGAGCCTACGGTAGAAGATATGAAAGTACTTTATGAGAAAGCATATTATGGGAAATAATGAAATGACTAACTTCTTAAGATTAAGAAGTTAGTCATTAATCATCTTCTATTTCTCGAGCAAAATTCCAGCCTTATATTTGAATCCCCACAAATAAACAAAAAATTCACTTAGTTCCTTCTTTAACAATGGAAGTAAGTGAATTTTAATAATATTATTATTAATGTTAAAATGATGCCAAAATAATTATTTCATAATTAGCTAATTATATTTTTATAAGATACCTTTCGAACTTTCACAAAAACTACATATCTTTTTATCTTGCTTAGCAGTGTAAAATTCTTTCTGACATTCATTACAAACCTTCTTCAGTCCAACTATTACTTCTTGCTCACTATTATCTAGGTTATAATTGATGTCTTGATTAATACTAATCTGCTGTTTATAACAGACATCTTCGCAAAGACCACAATTAGTACAAAGATTATGATTAGCTACAATCTTCTTTTCTTCTTTTTCATTCTTTAGTTCTAAAACATTATTTGGACATAAGGAAGTACAAATCTGACAGAAATCACAATCTATTCCGATATCTACTTTCCAAAATAAAGATAAGGACTCAACTCTTTTATTCTTTGTCACATTATCTTCTAACCTTTCAATTAATGATAATAATTCTTTTCTTTTATCATTAATTTTAACCTCAACACTATCTTTTTCAGTCTTTTCATTTTGGCTAAAAGTCAATAAACTTGTTAGACCATTAATACTTTCGTCTCTTAACTTATTTATAAACTCCCTTCTTCCAAGTCCCTCAGCTTCTTTACCTTCATAATTAGTTTCTTTAAGATTAAAAGATTCAAAATTTAGATTATTAGGTTCTTCCATTGAAATGATAATTCTAGATTCATCAAAGTAGTTTTTTAATAAAAAATTACAATTATTTACTGCTCTATCTATTAATTTACGTCCACTTTGCAATTGACATTGAGCACATTGGCCTGACTGCAACCAAATTGAATCTGCACCAGTAAAGAGTAACTTTAATAATAACCTTTCAGATAGTCTTCCTAAGCATTTAATCTGTATACTATTTTTATTCTTTTTCGCTGCTTGACATTGAATTATTAGATTTGAACTTACATTAAGTTTTTTCTGAACCTCATTCAAAAGATGAGAGTCTGAATCTATTTCCAAATTAAATACTTGATTTGGACAACTAGTAACACAAAGTCCACATTGATTACATTTATCAAAATCTATTCTTATTTCTTCATCATCTATTATAATAGCATTCTGGGAACAAACATCTTGACAGGCAGAGCAATTGCTTTTCGAAGATATAATTTTAGTACAACATTTTTCTTTAACCTTTATTGGTCTAGTATCTATTTTTTCAATAAAGTTAAGTAGTTTTCCAAGCATATTCTCATCCCATCCTTAAAAAATATTTATAATTCTTTTACAATTACAACATTATATGCTGATTATACTTTGCCATCTAAAAAAAAGAGATACCCCTAAATTAGAGTGATATATATCACATATATATATCACATATTTATGTTACATATATTGTATTCGTTGTTTTACGACAAATTCCTGTAATTTATCTATTTTTTTGCAAGCACTCCCTGTTGATTATTAAATTAAATTTCACTTTTAACTTGATTTGTTTTCCATAACATGGTAAAATAATATTAATGATATCTCACTTACCATCCTTTTACTAATTTTTTATTATTAATATATTTATAGTTAAACCATAGGCTTTTAAGTGAATCTTTGCATATTAATCCCAACCCACTCTAATTTTAAGCAAAGATTACAACTAATTAGCCTTACGGTCATTTTTTTAGTTTCAATTATCGCACTCCTTTTTCTAAAATAACAACTAATACCGTCTTCAATAATATCTTAATATCTAAAATTAATCCTTGGTTATGTATGTAAAGCAAATCCAATCTTGTTTTTTGTCTAGGCGTCAATTCATATCCTCCTGTCACCTGTGCCAGTCCAGTTATTCCTGGTTTAATTAGTAATCTATTCTTAAAAGATGGATGCTCATCACTAAATTTCTTTATAAAAATTTCTCGCTCTGGCCTAGGACCTACTAAAGACATCTCTCCTTTTAATACATTCACAAACTGAGGTATTTCATCAATACGTTTCTTACGAATAAAATGACCCACTTTAGTTATTCGTGGGTCATCTTTCTGAGCCCAAACTGGACCCGTCTTTTCCTCTGCATTTTCTATCATTGATCTAAATTTATAGATAGTAAATTCCTCCCCCGCTAAACCAAGCCTTGATTGTTTAAATATAATTGGTCCTGGAGTTTCAACCTTAATTGTAATAGCTACTATTAATATTAACGGTAGCGTCAATATTAAACCAGTTAGCGAGACTATTATATCTAACAAGCGTTTAATGATTAAATATGATTGATAACTAAATTTTTTACTCCTTTTTCTTTTTAACCATACCTCTTTGACTCTAGAATTAACAATCTCAGAATCTATCTTAGACATTTATGACACCTCTCTTAATCTCACATAATAATATAACATTTTTTCATTATATGTGGATACACATGTTTATCCACATCCACTATGATCACAATCATCCTGCCCCCAATTTCCACTTTGACTCCAATTGATTATTGTCAAATAGGTATCTCCACCACTGCCATGATCATAGAAATTCCCAGAAGATGCTGAGTCTTTTAATAGTGATCGACTTTGATCATTATTCGCTCCATGCACTGCATGGCACGATGCACAATTAAAGTCATTATGTTCTTCGTGTAAATTCTCACCACCATCTCTACCAGTAAACCCTGAACTAGCATTTTGGCTCGCATTTATTCCATAAGTATTACTATCATGGCAGTCTAAACATATTGATGAATCACCACTTCTACCTTCAATACCAAAGTTCGGATCCCAATCATTTTTCAATAATTTTGGTTGATCTGAACCATGGGGGATTCCAGTTTGACTGCCCTGATTGCTATTATTACTATTTCCATGACAGGCAGTACATTTCATGTTCGTATTAGAAGTAAATCCATTGTTAAAAGCTACTTGCCCATTATTACCATCATCATAACTAAGGTCCTGTAAATCGTGGATTGTATTATATCCACTAAATTTATCACTATGACAATCAAGACATACCTGTGGGTCACTTCCTTTGAGAATCGAAGGTTTGTTGGAACCATGAGGCACACCTGTTTCACTTCCTACATTTATAATATTATTATAATTAACACTATCACCATGACAAGCAGTACACTTTGTATTGTGTTGTGAACCTACGGCTTGCGTAAAGTAAATTTTAGGTTGTTGTCCATTAGTAGCATCATCATGACATTTTAAGCAAAGATCACTAGTACTTGGATTAAATATATCAATAAATTGCGACTTGGTTAATAAACCTGATGCATTAGAACCATGAATTGCCTCAGTAGTTACATCTACACTATTCCCACCGTGACATTTATTACATTGTTCAGCATTAGTCTCATTACCATGAGTATAAGTTCTATTATCAAAAGTATATTTCACACTATCTATACTTTCTTGTAAACCATTAGCCCCTTGATGACATTTATAGCATAACTCATAACTATTTGTCACTGAAGTAATTAAAGTACCACTTAAATCGAAACCTGGCACTCCTGCGAAAGCATTGGTACCTGTAACTTGATGAGGGTCATGGCAGTCAGAACACTCCGCATGTTTATTAGCAGCAAAAATTGGCAAGTTATTACTTGGATCATTATTCTCTATTGCATCATGTCGTCCTGTTAAGTTCCCATCTTCTATTGGATGCACAGAGCCTCTATTGTTATTAGCCTTATCTATTACACTACCGATATCAGGTATTGAATCCCATTCACTATAGCGACTCCCATCATCATCATGACATGTATAGCATAACTGCTCTTCAGTAGCAGCCTTCAATTGTGCTGGTTCATTAGCATTATGAGAAGTATGACAATCATTACAAGTAACCCCAGCATCATAATGAGCATTTCCAGTTGCCCAACCAGTTTTATCATGACAAGTAGTACATAATTCACCATTAGTATTATCTTTAATTAAAAAGTTTCCATAAGTATTATCATGGGGTTCATGACACGAAGTACATTGCAATCTAGAATTACTATCTAACATATCAATATTAATAGTATCACCTAGACCACTAGGTGCCATAGTAGGGTCTACTAATCCCTCATCTTTTTCTGCTAACGTAGGATCATAAACAAAGCTAATTGGATGATCATTGGCAATATTAACTCCTAAATTAGCTTTAGCTGTATTAGCAAAAGTATTAGAAGAATCTAACTTCTCACTACCACTATCAGTGATAGTTTCATCTCTTCCTACAGAACGAGCATAATTAACATCCCCCATAGCAATTGTCCCATCATGACAACTTAAACATAAAGCAGATGTTCCATTTGGCTGTCCGATGTCTCTTGCATCCGTAGTAGAACTATCATAAAGAGTATAAGTTTGTCCTGACATTTTATGATTCCACAATGGCTCAATTGGATCAGCAAAATGTGGTGTATGACAATACAGACAATAGTTATCGCCTTCATTAGATTTTATATCCCCTGTTCCAGTAACAGTTAAATTATGTGCTGAATCTCTTGTGTCATATGTATCTGCCACAACAAAATTAGTAAAAACAAATAACATAATCAACTGTATTAGCATGCAAACTATAACTTTTTTAGTAATATTCATAATTACTTTCATCACCTCTTCCAAAGTATTATATTGATACTAATTTCTAGTATTTTAGCCGCTTATTGCTTACCTAAATATTTAAATATCTGTATTCGGTGATTATGTGAATCAGCTACATAAATCTTATTCTGTTGATCAATATAAATTCCCGTTGGCAACCAAAATTCACCTAAGTCCGTCCCTTTCTCCCCTAAGATTAATAATAACTGTCCTTGTTCATTAAAGATTTGCACAACTCCAAATAAAGTATCAACTACATAAATATGTCCATCACTATCAACAGCTAGTCCTTTTGGTCGGGCAAACCTACCTGAACTATCTCCTAAATCACCAAACTTGGAAATAAAATTGCCTTTTAAATCAAAAATTTGTACTCTAAAATTCATAGAATCACTAACATACACCTTTTCATTCTTTACAGAAATATCAATTGGATAGTTAAATCTCCCTGCTTTTACTCCTCGTTGTCCAAAGCTTTTTATTAATTTATAAGTATTAGTATCATAAATATAAACTCTACTTTCTATAGTATCAACTATGTATAATCGATTCTGCTTTCTATCAATTCCTAACCCTGTAGGTCTCTTAAATTTCTTAACTCCTAATCGTTTAATTAATTTACCTTTATTAGAAAAAACTAAAACTTCTTGTTGGGAAGAGTCAGAAACAAATATTTTTTTACCATCCACTACTACATCAATAGGCGTTTCAAAATATTTCTTCCCTTCTCCAGAAAAGAATGACCCTTCACTCTTATATAAAATTTTTTTCATTTTATGCTCATTAAAATCTATCTTATATACTGCTTGGGCAGTTGGGTCTGCAATATATAATTCATTATTGAAACTACTTAAACCAAAAGGTCTTTCTAATCTAGCTTTACTCTCTTCCTGTCCTAAAAGAAAGTCTACAATTTTACCCCATAAACTTTCTTCTTGTTTAGGCTTTAATTGTTGGGCATGAGAAATACTACGTATAAATTTAATCTTAGCATTATTTGGTGATGGCCAATACTTACGAAAATCTGTTTTTTTCTCTTGAGCAGCACTCACTTTTACAGGAAAGCCCATACTTATACTTAAAATAGTTATTATAATTACAGTTATTATTAATGTTATATACGTTAGAAAATCATAGTTATATTTATCATAATTTTTCATTGTCTTCCCTCCTAAAAATATTTTAGTTACTTTTATATGTAATTATTATCTAAATATTAGTCGATTGTCTAGTTAAACTTCAAAATTCAACAGATTAAAAGTAACGTGTTATACCAGTAGTTACCTCTAAAGTATCACCTGGATTATAAGTATTACCACCTGTTTCTCGCCATGATACATCTAATTTTAATACTATAGATCGATAACGATACCTCACATTGAGATTAATACTCCTATCCCATTTATCTGCTACAAAATCATTATCTTGCCACAGATTCATACTCAATTGTGACCATCCTTTGGAATAACTAATTTCACCTTCCCATTGACGATAATTTTTTACCTTTTCACCTATATTATCTTCTTCATCTTCATGGTAACCTTCTACTCCTAATTTAAATTTTAAATCACTATAAGTAGGATTATATAATAAATCTAAGTCATAATTAGGTTTATATTCAAAATCTTTTAGATTAGAATCATACTCAGTTCTTCCATTAAAATATAAATTTTTAGTTAAATAACGCTGATAATTAAGCTCAGCACTAAATTTCTGAGTAACATCAGTTCTTCTATTTTTAATTACTTCATCTTTAATCTCTTTTTTCCATTTAATATTTTGGTTATAAGAAGACTCAAGAGTAAAATTACCAAAATAAAGATTTACAAATTCTTTATCTAAATCTAAACTTAAAGACGTCTGTTGTTGACTAGATATTTTATAATTCTTATTAAATCTTTTTTGAGTGCTATTAGAAATCTTTAAAATAGATTCAATATCATAGAGATTATCTTCTAATGATAAGCTAGTATTCTGTTTTTCAAATACTTTATACCCTGTTTCGAACTCTTTATTACTATTATTAGAAAAATTAACTTTAGAATTAATATCTTTAAAATTTAGGTTACTCTCCAAACTTAATTCTACATTCTCCTGTCTGTTGATTCTAAGATTATTTATTTGATCAAAAGTCTCTTGACTGGTGCTAGATATATCAAATTCAATTGGTGCTTCCTTCCAATATGAAGTATCAAAGCCTAATTCTATTATTAAATCATTTGAAGCAAGTCCAGCTCTTTTTTTCGAATCTATTTTATTAATCTCACCATTAAAACTCAAAATTGGATAAGGAGTAGCAGTAAATGCTACTGTTGATTCGGTATTTGAATCTTCAAAGATATAGCTATCCTCCTCTATCTCCTCCTTCTCAATTCTTTTTTTATGACTTACTTGTGTTTCTAAATACTTTAATGGTTGCCATTTAGTACGTAAATTATAACCAATATTCCGTTTCTTCTTACGGTCAGTAATATAATATACACCATCAATATCAGACAGAGAGAACCAATCTTTATGAAAATAATTATTAATAGAAATATATCTATTGATAAATTTATTCTTAGTTTTATTATTAATTAAATCTTTTGTAAACATTTTATTATATTTACCAGTTATTTTAGTATTTAAGAAAGCAGTATCTCTATACTCTCCAAAAGATAAATTCTTATTTAAAGACAGATCATATTCATAATTTTTATCATTTATCTTTGCCTTTTTTACATCAAAATTTTGTTTTTTCTTCAATTCTGTCTGGAACCGCAATCCAAAAGGTAAAGGACTGGATAAAGAAACCGAAGAACTTTTAGATATGGTATCCACAGGAGATGTTATCTTATCCGTTTTGTATTCTCGTTTACTTTTACTTGTATTTAAGCCTAAAGACATAGGACTCATCGGAAACAGATCAGTATTAAGATGATAACCAGTTACTTTAGGCTCTAATCCTTCGGATTTATAAAGATAGTCGCGATAATTTAAGCCAAAATCATAATAACCTATCTGTGGTATAAAAAGCACCCCTGCCTTCCCAAGTTCAAGGCTATAATCACTATATGCATTATAATCACTAGCTCCATCTTTATTCTTCCTATAATCGCTTTTCCATCTTAAATAACCTTGAAGATCTAGACCACGAGCTAAAGTATTCTGAGTTAATAATATGCTAATCAGAACTATTAATATAATTCTTATAATTGTAAAATTTCTCTTCATAATAGCATACTCCTCATATTATCTTATCCTTTCTAAATTTGAATTTCTAACTTTAACCCGATTATTTAGTAATATAATTAATAGTGCCCTTTCAATGCTACTTAATAGATCATAAATGTCATTTATTTAATTCTTCACTATAAACTTCTTTTATCTTTAAATTAATGCTTATTCCTAACCCTAATAATACCCAAAAGATAGGTGCAACAGAAATTACACTATCATTAAAGAATCCTGTTGTAATATAACCTGTAAAAGCAACTAAGACTCCGAAGCCAACTATAGTATAAGTATCATTTAATTCTATCTGCCAATAAAGCTTAATACTTGATATAAAATAGAAAATAAATAAAGATAAAACAGCTAAAAGTGAGACTAGTCCAGTATTAATTGCGATCTGTAAATATAGATTATGAGGCTTGTCTACAATCTGCAATACATTACCAAATGTCTTAAGCTTACCGATAAAATCATTCTGTGGAAAATAAAGAGCAAAAGTGTCAGGACCATACCCAGTAATAAAAGTATCTTTCAATATTGGAAGTGATCTAGACCAAATAAATCCACGCCCTGATCCTAAACGCTCTTTATTCTTAAACCCCCAATGTTCTATCTCCTTCAGTTTATATAAATTCCTTTTTATTCCCATAATTCGCAAGCCTTTTTCAGTCAATTTAAAATTAACTTTCATTCTTTTATTACCAAAGAGCTTATCGTATTCGAAGTGAAGTAGGTCTTTTCTCGGTACATATGTAAAATGATAATTTTTATACTGCCGGTCATGAAGCTTAATTACATTTACATATTCCCCCTCTTCATAAGGATCTGGATATCTAGAAGATGAATAAAAAATCTCTTCGTTAAGCTGATTATAAAATTTTAAATAATTATTCTCTTTTAAAACAACATTTAACGTTTCTGTCTCTGTTATGATAGATAATCTATTATCATTCATTTCGATATCTTTAAGGTTACTTACTTTACCTTCACCAAAAACCATCCTAGTCTCTTTTCCTAGGGATAATAACTCACTTCCTAAATCACCATTAGCTGCATAATTCATAATGCTAAATACTACAATAAAACAACAAATAATTCCTAAAACATACTTGTAATCCTTAACTATTCTTTGATATAATAATATAATTAAAAGTAATATTGCAAAAAAGCCACCGACTATTCCTGCCCGTGAACGAGAACCAAGCCAATTAGCAAATATCAAAATATTAAAGATACCCACCATTAATTTATACTTCTTATTCTTAATTAAAATATATAATCCTAAAGTAAAACTAAATAAGATAACCATATAACTCCCAACATAATTGGGATTATACAGAGTAGCATATATAGTATTTGGAGGAAATTTAGTATCTATTGTTCCTGCGGCAGTATGTAATGTATCAGGCATAATTAATAACTGTCCTGTTAATGTCTTAAAAAAATCTAAACCAAAATACTGAAAAATACCTAAAATACCTAAAATAAAAGCAGACATTAATAGAGACCCTACTAAAAATTTTATATCTTGCTTAGTATTAACTAAATTTATTGTAATAAAGGTTATAACCAAATATGAAAGTAAAACAAACATTCCTTCATAACGATCCGGAAATCCAAAAAAAGCAATTACTTTATATTCCGATAAAAATGTAGAAATTATAATAAAAAAAGCATAGATTCCTAAAGGTAGATAATAATAAGTCTTTTTTAATTTATTACTCTTTCTTAAATAAACAATAAATAATATTATAGCAACAGCAGTAACTATTAAAAACCACACCATCTTATAATAAGAAAAATAATCCCAATTAAATTTGGTACCTGTCCAGTATCTAAGTAAAAAATATTGTAATCGGACTTTCTTCAAATATACTATCAAAGGAATAATACTAATTATAAAAGCGATAGGTGCTAAGTATAAATAATTCTGATACTTATTAATCTCTTTCAAAATATTACCTCCAATCTAAAGATTAATTAGTCTAATTTCTTATTTTTTGTATTACTTTTTTGGTTATTTTATTATAAAAATACATTTAAACATTATTAATTCATAAATTCATAATATTTATATCATAGTTTCGTAACAATTTAGATATATAATACATAATAAGTTATTAAAACTAATACAATATAATATTCAAAATATAGCATTTAAAGGGCTAAAGGGCTCTAAAAGAGCCCTTTAGTTAAGTCCAGCTTTAATAAGCACTTATAATAAGCACTTATAATTTAATTAATTTTACTTCTGGTGACACTGGATACAAAGGTTCTCAGCAGCATGCCCACCTTCTTGGAAGGTAGCTATATCTACTGGTGACTGTGCCCAAGCTTGTGCAGGCTTAACTCTTAAGAAAGAGTCTTCGTCTCCTGCCATACCATCAAGGTCTAAGTGTGGATCGTGACAAGTATAGCAACTAACTATATCGTCATATGTTCCACTCACACTTTCACTTAATAAAGCGAAAGATTCATCACCTGGGTTTAAGTCAACCATCTTAGCACCCCAAGAAGTTGTTGTAATACCTCTGAATCTTCCAGGTTCATACTGGATACCTACTGGGTGATCATCATTTAAGTCTCGAGTAATGACGTTCTCTGCTAAAGTAACTTGACCTCCAGCGTTACCAGCAGTACTAGTGTCTTCAGTAGTAGTACCTGCTGTTTGAGGTACTGTCATAGTACCATCGTGACAGCTCATACATAACTTTGTAGCAGTACTGAACTCTGCAAAGTTATATAATTTGCCTGGAGGAGTCAAAGCTGCATCAGTAGTAGTACCAGAACCATTATAGTAATCACTGAATAAAGCTCCTTCTTCCTCTGAATTAGTGTTGTGAGGAACGTGGCATCCTACACAAGAGATATCAGCACCAGTTAGAACATCATAACCGTTACCAGTAGTCCCTAATGCAGCTGAATCCTGATCTATACTGAAATCATGGCCAGAACCATCGATTCCGTAAGTACCATCAGTATCCAAAGTAGCATCAGCAGCTGCTGCTGGTATGGCAAATAGAGCTATTACCAAAGCAGATAGGAAAAGAACTCCTAGCTTCTTCATAATCTCACCTCCTTTCTATACTGGGATAGATTTTTGCCTGTCTAGAGATACTCTACCATCTCTAGACAAATAGGCAAAAGCTATATAAAATTTAAAACTTAGTTATTGTCAGATTTATTATCAGACTTCTTTTGTTTAACATCTTTATTCTTATTAGATTTATCTTCTTTCTTTGGAGGTTGGAGCTTTAATACCTGTACTCTTCTATTCATAGTATCAACAATATATATTCGACCTTGATCATCAATCTCTATTTCTGCTGGCAATCGAAACTGCTTATCACTTACACCAGGTCGACCAAAGAAAGAGGTTAACTTGCCTTTTTGATTAAATATCTGTACAACCTGCAAGTAACCATCAGTTATATAAGTTCGACCTTTATTATCGATAGCAATACCTTTTGCCCGTGGCAAACTTCCTAAAGTTTGACCAGGACCACCATCAATCTGTCTAACAAACTCTCCTTTTGAATTTAGAATTTGCACTCGATAATTAAGAGTATCTCCTACGTAGATTTTTCCTTTTTGATCTACAGCAACCGCAATTGGATAATTAAATGTTCCATGAATATTACCTCGTTGTTTACCAATTACCTTAAGTAATTTTCCTTTTAAATTATAAACCTGTATATTATGGCCTCTTGTATCTGCCACATAGACTCGCTTTCTCTTCTCATCAATTGCTAAACCTGTTGGTCTTTTAAGTCTTTTTATATCTTTTTTATCTGTTATATAACCAAATTCATTAATAAATTTTCCCTTTGTATTAAATATAGTAATTCGATTTTTGGTAGAATTAGAAACATAAATCTTATCTTTAATTATATCAATACCAGTTGGATTCTCTAATCTCTTTACTCCAATCTTCTTGAGATAAGAGCCATCGGCATTAAATACTAGTATTTCACTCTTAACAGCATCTGTTACGTAAAACTTACCTGTTGAATTATCTACTGCAATTCCAAAAGGTTTATTAAACTCAACTAGAGGTTTAGAGCCTACAAAGAATCTCTTAATACTTGCCAAAATCCCTTTTTCCCGAGTACTACCATATGTAATTGCTAATGCTTTCATGCGATCCTGTACATAAACTTCATCCATTTTCTCCTCTTGTTTATTCTTTTTTACTACTTGTTCATCTGTATCATTATCCTTAGCTAATACCGGAGTATTCAAACTTAAAAAGATAATTCCTATTACTAATCCCAGTACAAAAATATTATTCAGTCGTCTTCTATTTGTAATGTGTATATTCATAATTCACCCCTCGCTATAAATATATTTTTTAGTCTAACTAATTCATTTTCATGATTGTTCATGACATTGTTTACATATGTTCTGAGCTTTTATCTTTAAAGATGCCTTGTTAGCTCCACCATGAGGATAGTGGCATGTAAGACAGTCTATCTCTTTTTGTAATTCAATATTTCCTAAAAAATGATGCGGTCCATAGTTAACATGACAAGATCGACATAGCTTAGATATCTCTTTTCTCAATAAAGGTTGATACTCAGCACTATGTGGCGTATGACAATTAATACATAACCCCTTACCTATTATCCCTTGAGCCTTAGCATGACCTGTTTTGGTAAAGACATACTCCTTTGCACCATGACACTTATAACATACATTATTACCAGAGTTTTTGGTTAATTTTTCACCAAAAGCCTTATGAGGACTATGGCATTCAAAACATTTATTTTTAGCTACTGGATAATGTCTATACTTCCGTTTGAATAAATTTAAATCTAATGAATTCTTATGTGGATTATGACAATTTATACAATTCTTTTCTGCATAATGTTCTTTAGTCTTATTAGAATATGAAATTACATTTGTTGGGCCATGGCAATTTAAACAAAACTCTCTACTCTGCAAATTTTGATCTTCAGATTGATGCTGCCTATGACATTGTGTACAGGCTACATTACCTTGCCCATGATTACTTTCTAACCAATCTTTTTCTTTAATAGTTGTAATCTGTTCACCATTATGAAAATTATTACTCTTAAAGTGACACTTATCACCACACTTTTGATTAGCTTCCTGAAAAGAAACAGGAATTAAAATTTCATCTCTTTTTGCATGAGTATTATGACAAACTTCACACTCACTACGATAATCAAACTTTGGAGATGAAGATAATTCTTTAAAACCTTGATAATGAGGAGTCTTACTCCAATTAAAATATAATTGTACATGACATAATTTGCATTCTTTTGAACTTGTAACTTGTTTTATCTCTTTACCTTTCACAGGTTTTGTATTATTAACTAATGGAATTAACATAATGACTAGTAATATTAGTATTAAATATGTATTTTTTCTAGTTTTCTTCATCATGCCCCCTCCATGCTATTCTTACTATTTCTCCTCAAGACTACTCAACTGTTCAGCCGCATGTCCTAAAACATCTCTAATATAATAGTAATTGTGGATACCCTTGCTACCATCTTTTTTTATAAAGTTATAGTTAGCTTTAGCTTTTTTATAAATATCTCGGCCTTTAAATTCTTTCTTCTCTTCTAACAATTCTTTAACTCGATTTTGCATATTAGTCACTACAGCCTGTTTTGAATCTATCTCTCTTTGTAACAATTCTGGTGGTAAAACTTGATGACAAGTAGTACAAGAAGCTACTCGTTTCTTCTTATCTTTATTAGCCTCTTTCTCTTTTACATTCTCATCATTTTCTGATTTTGGAGGTACCGGCATTACAATTTCAAAAGTATGGCTCTTATTATCCGGCATATGACAATCTACACACGTTACTTCAGAAGCTGAATGACGACTTGGTATTGCATCTTCGGTAAAGAATGCTACTTTCTCTCCCTCAAACACTTCCTTCTGCGGCATTCCTATCGACCCACCAGCTTGAATCTCTCCAGTACTATGACATGTGCTACAAAGCTTTTTCTTGTCTTGTCTTAATTGCATATTTGACTTGTGACAAGATAAACAAGCAATTCCCATCTTAGCGTGACCAGACTTCTCCCAACTCTTCTTCACATCCTGATGGCACTGCTTACATTGCTCAGAATCCATAGCAGATACATTTTCAGAAACTAAGCTCAATCCAACAACAATTAACAAACAGATCAAAAATGAAATCTTAATTTTCTTCAAGTCAGTCCCCTCCTTCATTTATTTTGTGAGTGTAAACTATTTTGAACTGTGCTTAAATTCAATTTAATAATACTTGCGATATTATTCACTAACTGGTTATATTAAAATATCACCTCACTTTGTTATCCAGTTTTTTAGGGGAGTTATCAAGGGGGATCATTTTTCTAAAAGTCTTAATAAATTATTATTTTACTTTTCATGGTTTAAAAGTAAAATAATGTAAATTATGATTAAAAAAATTTATCTCTATTTCCAATTGCCTTATTTACTATAGTGAATATCTTCACTTCATGTCTTGTTAAGTACTTATTTATCATTTACTAATAATATAATAGCATAAATGTAAAATAATGTAAAGTGTAAATTTGAATTTTTTTTGACTAAAATCTAGTTTCCAAAATTTTAACCCTCATTTTGTATAAAATAGTATTTTTTCATTTCATTAGACCACTTGGACTTATCAGTTCCAGGATAACATAATCCATTCGGCATCATATTAATCGGAATCTTATTATTTATTTCTAAAATAGACATTAATCTTTTTCTAATACATTTGTTGGAACTTTCTTTTGATTTGCAGTATTTATTTATAAATCCATTTATAACAATCTTATTCTGATTTTGATAATGGTTTATAAATTCACATTGACCTATCATTTCACATTCCATATATTTCACCTCCGAATAATAATATCTATTTTACAATTAATTCCAGTTATATACTATAT
>Ga0079294_100076_pt1 | contig 17460 bp, 17 predicted proteins | sample Wag4S2014_12_3_FD_74790 | JGI IMG/M metagenome (GOLD analysis project Ga0079294, IMG submission 74790) | Deep subsurface shale carbon reservoir microbial communities from Ohio, USA - Utica-2 Time Series 2014_12_3 | ecosystem: Environmental > Aquatic > Deep subsurface > Shale gas/oil reservoir >... | reverse complement strand
AGCATTTGGTGGAGCAAGTCTTTTAAAAACAGATTCTTTTAATTCTTTGGGATAAACTTTTTTTGGCATATTAATTCTCCTTAGGATTTATTGTCGTTACTTTATTATACACAAATTTTATTCCTTACGACAACTATCCTAACATATAGGGTTAAGTTAACATATATGATAATTAATTATAACTGGTCCACAACTATAATCTTTCTTTTTGCAAATAACCCTAAAAATAAACCTAATACTATAGATACCTTTATACCAAAGCCCATAATAGTCGAAATAATCAACATAAGTACCAAAGATATATAATAATCATTTGAATTGTTAGATAATAATCCTCTAAAACATTTAAAAATAACAACTGTTATGAATAATAATCCTAAGAAACCATTTTTTAAAAAAATATAATTTATAGAATTATGTGGAGTATGAAACTTTCTTAAAATGATTTGAGTATTAGAATAATCATCTTGCCCAAAATAAGGAAAAGGATAATAAGTATCTGAAAAATAACCACCTGCTCCTTTCCCAAATAATAATAACAATTTATTATTATTTAACATATCAGCATAAGTATTCATGAATTCCAAAAATCTTACCGCAGTTGAATGTCTCATATTATAAGGATTAAACTTGAAAATAGAAGTGATTTGTTCTACTTTCATTTTTAAAACTACGTTCCCTTCATTAATTAAGTTATATGTCAAACTTGATCCTACAAATAAAATTAAAATAATCATAAATAAACTTATAAAGTCTATCTTTTTAAATGAAATTAATTCTAATAACTTTTTTATAATTATAATAATTAAAAGCATTATTATAATTATAATCATCATAGATCCTATTTGATTGAATATCTTATTAATTAAATAAACAAATAACGTAAAAATCGAAAATTTTTTAAATTTCCTTCCAAAGTAAGTCGTTCTCATGAATGAATTTAAAATTAATACTCCTGCTACATAAGGGGCAATGGTTATATATAAAGGAGCATTAAAAAAATAATGAGTAAATAATCCTCCCCATACAATGGCATAAGGAAATAATGTAAGTTGTTCGTAAATTTTTAAAATATTATCTTCAGTCTGACTTAATACATACCCATAATACACTATAGTTGTAAATAACATTAAAATATCTACTAAATATCTATAAAAAAAGATTTTAATATTAAAAATGCCAATACTTACTTGAAATATTAAAAGAACTATTACAAAAATCATTAGATTGTTAACAATAATCTTTTTACTTTTAATTGTAACAAAAATAAATCTCAAAAATATAACTATAGTTAAAATATGAATAGGAGACACACCGAAAACATTCATCGTAAACCAATTAAATAACTTTTCTTTTGAATTAAGACTTGGAAAAACTAATTGCAATACCATAAATGGTAAAAATAATTCAACTATTTTATGTTTTAAAAGTCCATATATAATTAAACTAAAAAATAAAACTAAAAAAAACTCATAGGAAAATTGACTCAAGGAAATTATATATAATAACACATATAAAACACTATATACTAGAATATCCCTTTTCCATTTTTGATTCATACATAAATCACTTCCATATTCATAATTAATAATCGTTGACAATCCAATTAGTCCATATCAGCTATATAATCATACTTAAAATCCATCTTTTAAAGTTGATTTAAATTATCTACTGTTTCTTTTTTAGCTAATCTTCGGAGGATGCTTTTTTATCTTATGTTTACGATAAATTTTATTTTTATTATTTGTTTCCAGTATTATAAATTAAGATAATATTTAACAGCTATAATTTTATTATATACTCTTTTAATAAATCTATATTGGCTTTTTAAATTAGTTCGATACCCCCATTGATCCACCATTCCTTGAATTCTGTTTTCTTGAATTAATTCATTCAAAAAATCAAGAATTTGTTTGTTCATATTAATATTTCTTATTAAATATTTTCTTATATTATAGTCTATGACTTCCCATTTTCTTAAGGTTTCTTGTTTTGCACTCTCATTTGCTAAAATGCGATAATAATTTAATTTTTTATTAATAAAATATACGTTAAAATTATAACAATAATTAGCATGTAATACATAATCACTTGAAGGAAAATATTTAGGATTATAACCACCTAATTTTTTTAAATAATCTGTTTTCATTAAAACACCTAATGTCCCAGCACTTTGATTACCTAAAAAAAAGTCAAAAAGAGATAATCTCTTTTTTTCTTTAGAAAAGAAATTCAATACTTTTTTAATTATCTCATACTTTGCTTTTGATTTATTCTTATTTCCTCTTAAATCAATAATATTATTTCTAAAATATAATCCATCAATATCATCATCTAAATAATTAACACATTCAATCAAATAATCGTCACTCAACCAATCGTCATCATTAAGTATTGTAATATATTCACCCTTTGCAAGTTCAATACATCTATTCCAATTTCCAAACATACCTATGTTTTTTTCATTTTTAAAGTAATAAACGTTATCTTTTAAATGTTTTTTTACTATTTCTTGAGTTAAAACCCCACTTGGATCATTATCAATAATTATAATCTCGTAATCATCAATATTTTTTTGATTTACTGCACTTTGTAAAGATTTTTCTAATAATTTAGGTCTCTTAAAAGTTGGGATTGCTATAGTAAATTTACAATTACCACGACCTGCATTACCTAAAACCATCTTTGATTCTATATCTTTATACTTTTTAAAATTATCTACATAAGCAAAATAATCTTTAGGCATAAATACTCCTCCACTTAATCAAATTCAAATTATCGTTTTAACTTTTTGTAAACTAAATTTGAATCCTAAAATAAATAATTCTTTATAGTTTGTCTTTAAATCCTTTAAAATCTCTAATGGCCATTTCCAATTATTATAAGATAACTGCACAATAAATTGCGAAGTAAGAATACCTAAGATTCCAAAAGAAGTAAACTTTAAAAGCATAAAGGAACATATAGCTATTCCAAATCCAGATAATAAAGCTGATTTAACAAATGGAACCTCATTTTTTGTTGTTATTAACGTAGCAGAAATACTATGATTCAACTCTAAGAATAATATAACTGCTAAGAAAAATAAATATTTTATTGGTAACAACTGCGTCTCACTTCCAATTAAATTTAGTACTTTATCACCTAAAAAAACTATAACTACCGTCCCTACTAAATAAGTCCCCCATCCTATTATTAAGCTAGTACCAAACCACTTCTTCAAAGTTGACACATTATCTTTAACCCTATATTGATTAAATAAGGGAATATAAGTATTAAATAAAGTAGAAGAACTCCTTTTTAAAACGTTTAATAATTGTAATGATAATCCATATTGAGCAACTATCTCTAAATTTAAAAATTTTGAAGCTAATAAAGTATTAGCTCGTAATATAAAAAATGACCCTACTGAAACTAATCCTAATTTATAAGAATTATTCCATAAAATTTTAAAAAGTTTTAGTGTGCTCTTAGATTGCTTCATCTTAGTTATCTTTTCAAATTTACTTTTAATATCATTTGTGTAAAAATAGTTATAAGAAGTAACTCTATTAACTAAACTGCCTAACAAATTACCGACAGCAACTGCTATCAAACCATAGTTTAACGTCAACCCAACAAAACTAAATATTATATAAAACAATTTTGAAAAAACAATCGTCTTGTGGGATTCTTTTATAAAACCTCTACCTAATAATAATGGCGTATAATAATAGAAATAAAAATTAAAAACTGCAGATAATACATAAATAATCCACGCTATTAATATGTTGTTTTGATTATTTATATTTGTTGAAATATCCTTTATATACCATGTTCCTATAGTAATTAATAATAAAAATGCTAAAATAGCAATAACCTTATAAATCCTTTTCGCTGTTTTTATTACAGAATATAATAAGTTATAATTAACTTCGTTAGATAATTTTTGTTCTTTATTTATACCCGTCTTTACTAATTTATTAGCTCCACTGAAAACATAACTAACATTTCGCATTATAGTTTGCCGAAAACCAAAATCCAATAAATTAACTAAACTTGAAATAGATAAGAATACATACCATATAGCTAGTTCTTCACTTGGTAGTTTCCTTAGTATAACTGGTAATAGAAATATTCCTGCGCTAAATTGAAATATCTGAGAAAAATAACTCCAGACTACATCTTTATTATTTATCTTTATTTCCATTCTTCGCCATCCTCTTTAATCCTTCTTCTAATGAGATTTTCGAGTTCCAACTGGGCAAGGTTTCAAAATCACTCCATAATTCCATTACTTCCCTTTTCCTGTAAGGTCTTCCTCCCCATTCAACTTTAATTTCATATCCTGTTATTTCTTCATATAAACCTATCAAATCTTTTAACTTAATTTCACGTCCAGAGCTAACTCCATATTTTTCATGTTCAAAGTTCTCTTTTTCGAATAATTCATATGCACAAATAAATGCTTCAACTACATCTTCAATATGAACTAAATCTAACTTTTGTTCACCAGGTGACATTTTCAAAACTTTCTTTTCTTTAGCAAACTTGCTTAACAAATTAATAAGTTTAGAACGCCTATCATTCTCTCCATAAGTGTCAAATAATTTTAACGTTACCGCTTTAAAATCTAATGCTTTAACATAATACTCTAAAAGTTTTTCAAAAGCCTCTTTAGTTGCAGCATATAAACATACAGGATTATATTCTTCATTCTTATAATGTTGCCATGATGTACCTGTATTTATGATTCTTTTAACATTTGATTTAGCCATTGCTTCTAAAATATGTGTTCCAAACTTCAAATTACTATCTATTAATCCATCTATATCTTCTGCCTCATGCTCGGCAATAAACAAAGAAGCTAAATGAAATACTACTTCTGCATTTATATTATTAAAGTAATCAATTAAATTCTGTATTTGATTATCATACTCAAATATCTCTACTTCATTTAATATATCTTCTATATTTTCATAAGTAGAACTTTTTCTACTTATAATATGAACCTTATATCCTTCTTTAACTAACCTTCTACTTAAATTTGAACCTACAAATCCTGTTCCTCCAGTAACTACTACCCTTTCCATAGTTAACTCTCCTTCTTAAAATGGACTATCAAACTTATCAAGACTTATGAATTCTTGGTCTCTTTTTGAAACTATTGGTTCTTCTAATCCCCAATCCATGCCAAAAGAGTTCCAACTAATTCCAGTATCATAATCACTACTATAAACTGTTGAAACATTATAAACTGTAATTGTGTTATCTTTTAAAGACTTAAAACCATGTGCTAAACCTTTAGGTATATAAATCGATTTTTTATTTGTTGCTGATAGTTCTATAGCTATATAATCTCCGAATGTATCAGAGTTTGTCCTTAAATCTAATACCACATCTAATACTTCTCCCTTTGGCACATATACAAGTTTTTCATGATCATAAGGTGGTAATTGAAAATGCATTCCTCGTATTACATTCTTTTTAGAAACAGAATAATAGCTCTCTTTAAAATCAGTACACAATCCATTTTTTTCAAAAATATCTTCATGATATATTTTAGAGAAAACTCCTCTATTATCACTGAAAACTGGATTCTGTATAATATATACTCCCTGTAACTTCGTCTTTATTAATTCCATTTATTATCAACCTTTTTTAATGAAGTTTTTAATTTGCTTTACACACAATTCATACACATTATTATCTTGATAATTCTTATACCAATCAACAGTCAATTCTAACATCTCTTCAACATCTAATCTTGGACTCCAATTCAAATAATATCTTGCTTTACTTATATCAAGCTTTAATAGTTCAGCCTCATGCGGTTCATCATTGGATGAAGTATCTATCCAATCTCCTGAACCCCAACAATCTATAAGCTTCTCTACTAATTCTCCTACAGTTACTATAGAGCTTTCTTCTGGGCCAAAATTCCATCCACCTATATATTTTTTAGGTTCTTCATATAACTTTGACGCTAATAATAAATAACCACTCAATGGCTCTAAGACATGCTGCCAAGGTCGTATTGCTTGTGGACTACGAATCTTTATTTTCTTTCTTGCCTGTAATGCAGTTATACAATCGGTCATCAATCTATCCTTAGCCCAATCTCCTCCACCGATAACATTTCCTGCTCTTACAGAAGCTAAAGCTACTCCATGTTTGTCTAAATCTTGTGGATTAAAAAATGATCTTCTATAAGCAGAAGTTACTAGTTCAGCACAACCCTTACTTGAACTATAAGGGTCATATCCTCCCATGGGATCATTTTCTCTATATCCCCAAATCATTTCTTTATTTTCATAACATTTATCACTAGTAACATTCACTACTACTCTTACTGACTCTACCTGCTTAGATGCTTCTAAAAGGTTAACTGTTCCCATTACATTTGTCTCATAAGTCTCTCTTGGCTCTTCATAAGATAACCTTACTAATGGTTGAGCAGCTAAGTGAAATACTATTTCTGGTTTATATTCTTCAAATACTGATAATAGTTTATCAAAATCTCGTACATCGCCTCTAATATCAGTTATTTTACTACTTAGGTTAGTTACTACAAAATTATCTTTTTCTCTATAGGGATCAAGGGCATAACCTATTACATTAGCTCCTAATTCATTTAACCAAGTTATTAGCCAAGAACCTTTAAATCCAGTATGACCAGTAACTAATACATTTTTATCCTTAAAAACTCCATTAAATATCTTATCCATTTCTATTCCCATACCTTCCAAAAAGCATTATTATTATTCCATAGTGTATTTAAATGCTTTACATCTCTCTCATGATCCATACATTCCCAGTTGCCTTTATGTTTATAAACCATAACCTTTCCTTCTTTTGATAAACTCTCTAAAGGACCTATTTCAAAATCACAATCCTCGTCTGGTCTTAAGTAACTTAATAATTCTTTATTAAAAACCATATAACCACCATTAATTAACCCTTGGGAAGTTTGAGGTTTCTCTTCAAAAGATTTTACTACGTTATCTTCTTCTATTAACTCTCCAAACCTTGCCGGTGGATGCACCCCAGTAATAGTAACCATTTTACCATGTGATTTATGAAATTCAATTAAATCATCTATGTTTACGTCTGCTACTCCATCACCATAAGTTAATAAGTTTATATCATCATCTAAGTACTCCTCAATCCTTTTAATCCTTCCACCTTTTAAAGTATTAAGTCCAGTGTCTACTAAAGTTACTTTCCAATCCTCTTCACCATGTCCATTATGAAATTCTAAGTTAGAGCTACCTAATCCAATAGTAAAATCATTATTCCTAGCTTCATAATGTAAAAAGTAGTCCTTGATTACATCACCTTTATATCCTAAGCAAATAACAAATTCATTAATTCCATAGTGAGCGTACGTCTTCATTATATGCCATAGAATAGGCTTAGTCCCTATTTTAACCATAGGCTTAGGTATTAAGTTTGTCCTGTTTCCTAATCTTGTTCCAAATCCTCCTGCTAAGATTACAGCCTTCACTATAAACTCCTCCTATACACTTATTAATTATAACTTACTGAAGTAATCTGCAAAAACTTGAAGTATATAATCCCTCTTCTCTTGGTCAATACCTGGATAAACTCCAATAAAGAAGGTATTATTCATGATATAATCTGTATTTTCTAGATTACCAACTACTCTATATTTAACATTTTGATAAGCTGGTTGTCTAGTAATATTACCAGCAAACAGCATTCTAGTCATGATCTTATTCTCTTCTAAATGATTAACTAAATCAGCACGATTAATCCCTGAATCTTTTCGTACCGTTATCGGAAATCCAAACCAAGAAGGATCAGAATTTTTAGTTGCCTCTGGTAAAATTAAATAATCTTCATAATCTTTAAGTCCATCCTTTAATTTCTTAAAGTTTTCCTTCCGCTTTTTAATAAATGAAGGTAACTTCTTTAATTGCTCGATTCCTATAGCTGGTTGTAAATCTAAAACTTTTAAATTATATCCTATATGAGAATATATATATTTATGATCATATCCATAAGGTAAAGTCCCCATTTGTCGTTCAAATCTATATCCACAGGTATTATCCTGTCCTGGTTCACAATAACAATCACGTCCCCAATCTCTAAAAGAACGTACTATTCTCTCTAACTTTGTTGAATCAACTAATACAGCTCCTCCTTCTCCCATCGTCATATGATGAGCAGGATAAAAGCTTACTGTAGCAGCATCCCCAAATGTTCCTACTAATTCATCATTATACGTTGAACCAACAGCATCACAACAATCTTCGATAACATATAAATCATGTTCTTTAGCAATTTCCATTACTGCCTCAAGATTAAATGGATTACCTAAGGTATGAGCCAACATAATTGCTTTCGTCTTCGAAGAAATAGCTTGTCTTAATTGTTCTATATTAACATTATACGTACCTAAATTAACATCAACAAAGACAGGGATTAAACCATTTTGAATTATAGGATTTACTGTAGTAGGAAACCCAGCAGCTACTGTTATTACTTCATCACCAGGTTTAAGTCTTTTATCACCTAATTTAGGTGATGTAAAAGCCGTCAAAGCTATTAGATTTGCTGATGAACCCGAATTAACTAAAGAACAACTTTTAAGACCAAAATAATCTGCAAATTTTTCTTCAAACTCTTCAGCATATCTACCAGCCGTTAACCAAAAATCTAAGGCTGAATCAACTAAGGACATCATTTCTTTCTCATCATAAACACGACGAGCAAAAGGAATTACATCTTTACCAGGCTTAAAATCCTCACTATTCTTTTCTTGTAATTTATGCAATTCTTTAACTTTTTCTAATATTTCTTTTCGTAATTTGCTTACTTTATTACTCATAATTTCTCCCCTCAATCCTAACTTTATAAACGCTTTTAAAATTTACCAAATTAATAATTTATATTTAAATGCCTTTCAAACGAAAGTACTAGCTAATTATTACAATTAACTTTCTCTATATTAGTGTTCTTTTCCGCCACCTCAACCTTATCCCAAACAGTTTCATGTAAGTAATAAATAGTTGTCTTTAACAATACTTCCATTAAAGCTGCTGAACCAGCCAATTTAAACTCTCCGGTTAAAAAATAAACTATTAAAATTGTTGTAGTAGTAGCTGTTATTCGCCAAGTAACACTTTTCAATATTCGTCTTAACTTATTGCTCATCAATAATTACCTCCAACTTTTATCAGTTTACAGTTGACAGTTGACAGTTAATTCATTATTGGAAGTGTTTACTTTTTCTTATTCTTTGTTCTTTCTCGATATTCAAGAGCGTCTTCTTTAAAACCTTCAAGTATAAACTGCTTTAACTCGAAAACTCTTTAAACGATTTTAACTGTCAACTGTAAATTGTCAACTGTCAACTATTACTCCCTGTCAACTACCAAAACCTTCTTCCCACAAAGCACAACCGCTACCTTTAGCACCTCATCTATTCCACTAAAAAGAAGCTCATCCTCATAATTAGTCTTCTCTATCTGAGCTAAAGCTTCCTCAGCCGTCTTAGTCATAACCTCTTCCTCGCTACTCTTAGCTACCTTAAACTCAATAACTACCCCTCTCTTACTCTTATCCTCAGGGATAATTAACACATCCGGTCTACCATCTCCGGATTCTGCATTCGACTTTATCCTATACTTCTTCTGGAGATTAACTAACAAGCCTAGGATAAAAGCATGGTAGAAGTTCTCCGCTGCATTATAGCCTACATCAAAATAACTAAAAGTCCTACGAACAAGATAACTAAACTTTTCTGCAAAGTCATCAATATCTCCATTCACCAAATCCTCTAACATCTCTCTTATCTGTTCTGTACCAACTTCACCTTCTTCAAACCAATCCATAATTATATCTCTATATAATTTTCTTATTTCTTTATTAGGTATCTTTAAATCACAAATAGCATCTCCAAAGCTGTTATAGTGAAGACCAACTGGCTTTAGATAACCACTCACCAATAACAAATTCCAGAGCACACTTTCATTAATAACTGATCTATCCTGAATATCACGGAAATTAGTATCAGTATTAATTCTAACATCCTCTATCTCTTTGCCACTCAACAAAAGCTGTAATTTTTCTTTAAAGCTTTTTCCAGTCTTGCCCAACATCTGTCTAATAATACTATTACTACTGGTATTCACCCAATAAGGCTTTAAGTTCCCATACTTTAAATAGTTTAAAATAGACCAGGGATTATAAATAACCGTCTCATCCCCAAAAATATATCCATTATACCAATCTCTAATCTCATCTATACTCTCTTCTTGATTATAATAAGCAAGTAAGTCCTTAACTTCCTTTTCTATAAAACCAAATTCCTCAGTAAAAATATTATCTATAACTGAACATACTTCCAAATTATTAAAACCAGAAAAGATACTCTCTTTCGCTACTCTATATATACCAGTAATTACTGCTGTCTTTAAATACCTATTACCTTTCAAACCACCAGCTAAAAAGGCTCTCATAAAATCTATAATATCTTCATAATAATCATTTAAATATCCAGCATTAATCGGAGTATCATACTCATCTATTAAGACAATAACATTCTCGTCATGATATTCTGCTAATAGCTTTGTTAAAAATTCTAAACTAGAAGCAAACCTAACATAACTTGCTTTTTCACTAATAATTGAATTATATATTTTTTTATCAATATCCCTTATTTTATCTGACTCTAATAAATAATCATGTTTTTTATACTCATTACTAATCTGTATAATTAACTTTTGATAACATAAATCAAAATTGGCAAACTTAACATCTTTAAAAGTCAGATTAACCACCGGATACTTCCCTTGTTCAGATCTATATTCCTCTCCTTGCTGCCAGATCTCTAAATCCTGAAAAAGTTCACTATTATCTTCTTCTCCATCTTCAAAGAAATAACGCAACATTGACAAGTTCAACGTCTTACCAAATCTACGGGGGCGAGTAATTAGTTTAACTTTAGAAATATCATCTATAATCTCTTTGATAAACAGACTCTTATCAACAAAATAACCATTGTTCTCTCTCAAATCTTTAAAATCATCTATCCCAATCGGAAGTCCCTTCAAGCCATCTTTCAACACTTTAACCCCCCCCTGTTAATTTGAGATTAAGGCTAAAGCTAAGGTTAAGGAAAAACGCTAAACCTTAGCCTTAATCTTAACCTAAGTTTTTAATTGTCAATTGCTTCTAAAACTTTTTCCACCGATTCCTCCACCGTCAACTCAGCAGTATCTATCACCACATCAGCATCATCCGGTTCCTCATACGGTGACGAAATACCAGTAAAATTCTCTATCTCTCCTTGCTTAGCCTTCTCATATAATCCCTTCGGATCACGTTCAGCACAAGTCTCCACATCCGCTTTCACATATACTTCAATAAAACTATCTTCTCCTGCTCTTTCTCTCGCAAAATCACGCATCTTCTGAAAAGGCGAGATAAAAGAAGCTAACGTTATTAAACCTGCATCTTTAAATAAAGCAGCTACTTCCGCAATCCGTCTAATATTCTCATCTCGATCTTCCTTAGCAAAGCCAAGGTCAGAGTTCAAACCATGCCGGACATTATCTCCATCTAATCTATAAACAGCCTTACCTTGCTTAAGTAATTCTTTTTCTACTTCCACAGCTATCGTAGATTTCCCAGAACCAGAAAGACCGGTGAACCAAACGACGACTCCGCGTTGGCCTAGGTTCTTGCATCTATCTTCATATGTGACCTTACCTTTGTGCCACATAATGTTATTTGAGCCTTTATTCGAGTTGACAGTTGACGGTTGACAGTGGAGATAAGTAGAAGATCCCAAATTAAAAGGCAGTAAACTTATCATAAACTCATAATCAGCCTTGCCTTTTAGGCTGATTAAGACAGTTTGTTCATTGTTGTCATTATCAACTTGTCCTTTATCTTCTATTCTTCCTTGAGGTTCAGGAGCATCTTCCTTAAAACCTTCTAATGAAGTCTTAGATTTCTTTTTATCCATTATATCATTCACCAACTCCTTCTAGCAGTTGACAGTTAATTCATTACTGTCATTATCAGCTTTTTCTTTAGATTTTTCTCTCTTGATATTCAATCTCGTCTTTTATAAAGCCTTTATTTCAAGAACTCTCTGATAGTCTTAACTGTTTCACATAACTTACAACTTAAATTTAATTATAATTTTATAATATATCTGTATATTTTATTCCAATTTTTTAATAAACCTCATTCCACATAATTCTTTATAAAAACTCAAATTCCTCTTTCCTATTTCTGTTTAATTTCTACCTTTAACCTATATAATATATCTGATTTTTAGTGTTTTAATGTTTTAAGGTCTTAACTTTCTCGCCCAGCCTACAAATCAAGGCTGGTTGCAAATCTATGATAGTCTTCTGCTTTTAATCCAAAGTTTTCTACTGGTTTTCACTGTAAACTGTCAATTGTCAGAGGAAAAACTCTAAACCCTCAAAAACTCTTTAACCTTAGCCTTAATATCATTCAGATTTAATTAACGAAGTAAACAGTTTCTCAAACTCCTTAATAAACTCCTCTACTTGCTTAATTTCTTCTTCAAGTATTTCTGGATCAAACTCTACAAAAGCTACATAATCTGCTTCTTCTCTATCTTGTAATAATGCATCATATAAAGCACCATACTCTATAGGAATAAGGCCTTCTTTAACAAAGTCTCTATGCAATGCTGCTCTTACAGCACTATGTTTTTTATACGTTTGCCCCTTCAGTATTAACACAGCACTGACAGCGTAAAAAGCTGAATAATATAAACGATTAGCACAAAAATCATGATTTTTACATTCAAATTCATGCTGGGCAGCTTCTAGACTTCTTTTCGATTTTTTCATCCAATATTTAGCTAACTCTTTTTTATTATAATCCATCAAAATCGCACTCCATCACGTTTAATCTCATCTTTAATTGGTAAGACAGAATAAAGTCCACTTTCCCAACCAACTTTATCAACAATTAAAACACTTAAATTGGTATTATATTCTAAATTCACTTCTGTAACCAATGCATATATTTCATGCTTTTCTTTATGGCTCATTCCCTTGTTTGTTAAAACCAAAACATCCAAATCAGACCCTATTTCAGCTTCATTCCGAGCTACCGAACCAAATACTAAAGTTTCTACTATAGAATACTTATTATTTATCCTTTTCTTTAATTGATACAAAGCCTTTCTTTGAGAATCATTAAGGTCCAAGTTATTTAAACTCATACTTTTCCTCCTTTGGTTACAGATTGAAGTTGAGGTCAAGGCTGAGGTTAAGGTTGAGGAAAAACTCTAAACCCTCAAAACTCTTTGTCCTCAGCCTTAACCTAAACCTCAACCTTACTCTGTCACTTCAGGTATTACTTCCTCTAATAAATTTAAAACTCTCCTTGCTACATTTACTGCCTTTATAGATTCTTTAGTAGTAAATTCTTCACAATCTCCTGGATATCTTGCTTCGACTGCATAATCATTTAATAAACTACTATCATTTCGAATTACTTCAAATTTATCAGTCTCTTCTTTACACAAATTAAGTAAATATTTAATATCATGACTTCTTCTAAATTCTATTTGCTTATAAATCAAGAAAGCTTTCAAACTCTTCTCCACACACTGTTGACTATGAAAACCAATAGTAGATGTCAAGAATGGCAACCTATTTGTTGGAGCCTCTACAAGAGTTTCTGCAGTTATTAAGTCTTCTTTAGCTTTCTTCATCCATTCCTTTACTAATGTATTAATTTTTTCTTTGTTTGTCATAAATAACTTCTCCTTCCTCTTTAATGGTATAAGGAAGGGTGCCTATTATATTTTCCTTTTCTTTAAGCTTATCCTCAGTATATACTAGAATATCAGTCGGAACAATTCTATCTTGTAATAAACTATCTATCTTATGTCTAATTTCCCTCAGTGAACCACTATCATTATTTACTATAAAAAGCAAATCCACATCACTATTATCATTATAATCTCCTCTAGCATAGGAACCAAAAAGAATAATCCTATTTAAATCTATACTTTGTACTGTACGTTCTTTAACATCTTCAAGGTATGCTTCTATATCTAAATCCTTCTCTTGATAAACATTTGCACTCATACCTCTCACTCCCTATTATAAACTAAAATAATGTTTGGGTTTAACACTAAACCCTCAAAAACTCTTTATGTCTTAACTGTCAACTATTATTCCCTGTCAACTAATTAAACCCTAAATATAATCCCACGTTCTTGTAGTAAACTCTTAATCCGATTAGCTGATTTCTCCGCCGTTTCAAACTTCGGAATATGCAGGTCGTATGAGATATCCGTAGTCACATTCTCACCTAACCAAACAGTCTCTATCTTCTCTGGATTAACCGTTGTCTTAATTAGCTCCAAGTCTTCCTGTGTCAACTCTATAGCTGTAACAGCTAATATCGCCCCAGCATCAAGCATGATATGTGATACTTCTGCTAGTCTTCTCAAATGCTCTTCTCGATGATTATTCTCACCTTTAATATCAGCATCCACACCATATAATAGATTACCGATTCCTAAGAAGTAAACAATCTTTCCATCGTTAAATAATCTCTTCTCTAAAGCCTTAGCTGTCGGCTTCTTACCCACATCTTCTTCACCTGTAATTAAGACTAGAGTTGACTTCTGATTATACTTCTCAGCTCGTTCATCATTAGTAATATGGCTCTTTTCCCATTTATAATTCCTAAGCATAACTTTCTCTCTTACCCAGCTCTGTTCATCTTCTAAAGCTTCCTGAATTATACCTCCACCAGCTATTTCATACTCATCTACAACTACAAATCGACTGGTTTCTGCTATCTCACTAGCTAAATCAAAAGCTATAGCTTTTTCTAATTTCAATACACATTCAGCTACATCATGTCTTTCAATCTTGTCTTTAGCTTCGTCTTGATTTAAGTCCGAAGCATCAATTACTCGTTCTATCTTTTCTATTTTAGCTCTTACTTTCGCTGTACCCAGTTTTAAATAGTAGTTCTTCTTCTTCTCCATCGGCTTCTTACCTAGCCAAAAGAGATTAGCTCTTATCCGAGAAGTTGCTTCCGGTCGAGGTTCATCTGCTCTAGTTGCCATTTCTCCACGAGTCACATATATCTGTTCCTCTAACGTAAAGCCTGTCGAATAACCTACCCCAATACTCTCTGGTGATGCTGCACTAAAAGCTTCGATAGATTTAACTTTACTTCGTTTCCCTGATGGATAGAAGACAACTTCATCCCCGACATTCACTTGACCAGCTTCTATCTTTCCAGCAACAATTCTTCGATCATCTCCGCCTTTAGTAAACTTATAAACATCCTGTACCGGCATTCTAAACGGCTTATCCGCTGGTAACTCCTCTGCTTTAAAGCTATCTAATACTTCTAAGACAGTTTCCTCTTCATACCAAGGAGTTCTATCCGATAAACTAGCTATATTATCTCCTTCCATCCCACTAACTGGCACAAAAGACTCCGGTTCAATATCTATCTGCTTTAAAAATTGAGTATACTCCTCAACTATCTCCTCAAATACCTCTTGCTCATAATCAACTAAATCCATCTTATTAACTAATACCGTCACCTGTTTAATCCCTAACATTGATAACATATAGCCGTGACGTCTAGAATTTTCCTGTACACCTTCATTAGCATCAATCACCAATAAAGCAGCTTCAGCTCTAGCTGCCCCAGTCACCATATTCTTTAAAAACTCAATATGTCCCGGCGCATCAATAATAATATACTGTCTCATATCAGTCTCAAAAAAACACCGCGCCGAATCAATAGTAATTCCCTGTGATTGTTCATCCTTTAATGCATCTAATAGAAAAGCATACTCAAACGGCTTAGAATTACGCCGGCAAGTCTCCTTTACCTGCTCTAACTTACCCTCCGGTAAAGAATCAGTATCAGCCAATAATCTACCAATAATCGTACTCTTCCCATGATCAACATGACCAGCAATAACTATATTTAAATCATCCTTTTGATTATCTACTATATCAGTCATCGACTACTCTCCTCTGTTTAGTATTCAGCCTTAACCTGTATTCCTGGGCTTCACTGTCAACTATCAACTGTAAACCGTCAACTATTATAAATACAGCGTAACCTTAAACTCTTCCCCTATCTCCTCAAAAAGAACCTTCTTCTCTCTCTTCTTTGCCTCCTGATAAACCATAGGCAAACCTCGCCCTAATTTATCAACATACCTCATGTTCTCCATAAATTTAACAATTACAGGATTGATGGCATACGAAACTCCTGCTTTTAATTTATCTATCGTTACAGTATTAGGCAATCTGCCTGGATTTATAAACTCAATTCTATCATCAAAGAATAATATCCTTATCCTAGAACCAAAAATTGAATAATCTCTATGCACACAGGCATTTACAATTAACTCTCTAAATACCTTATCTGGATAAGTTTCATTCTTAGCTACTCTTTTGGTCTCAACTATATCAGATGAATTTATTATATTATTCTTTATCAGTGAAAATGTAGTATCTATTTGAATATCTAAATTTCCGTCTATTACTTTTTTATCAATCAACTGCGCCCCCATTTCTTTCCCTTTAAATCTAGCAAAAGAAATTGAAGCATTTAAAAGATATCTCTGCGGATTGATCCCAAAAATAAGCAACCCACCAACAGTTGCTTTATTTTCTTCTGTTAATATATCGGTATTTCGCAATAATCTTACTTTATCCTCTTCACTCTCATTTATAAATTCAATATCATATCTAGAAAAATATTCATCTACTTTAGTTAAATTAATATCCTTTAAAGAAGTACCATCTACTCCCGTGCTATCAAAATGAAAGAAGCCTGACTTCTGAAATAATCTAAGCAATTCTTGTTGTGATGCATTTCTATTTGTAGAACCTACTCTAACTAAAAACTCATTTTTATTCGTCTGGTAAGGCTTAGTTTTTCCCTTAGGAATATCTATTAATATTATCCTCTTATGATCTATTTCTCTTTTTTCAATCTCTAAATTTATCTCAGGGATAACATTATTCCTCGCAATATTCATTATCCATTCTTCATAGTTAAATTCATCATCTATTCCTTCTACTTGCCCATCATCATCTACACCTATTAATATTATTCCTCCAAATGAATTTGACAAAGCAACCATCTCTTTTGCTAGAGAATATGGTCTTACTTCAGCTGATTTAAATTCTATTGAAGAATTCTCTCCCTGAGCCAAAATCTCTTTTAGATTGCTTGCGGTCATACATCACACCCCACCTTCCGAATACTACTCCCTATATATTATTATATCATACTCACTCTCAAAACAAACGATAATCTATTTTCTATTTAATTAATTTCTTAATCTCAATCTTAGCCTCAACCTCAGCCTTACATATAACCTTCTTTACGCAACTCTTCTAAACCTCCACCGTCTTCCTTATCCTGCTCACGACCTGCTCTCTCAGCAATATTAGAAAACTT
>Ga0079294_100062_pt1 | contig 20234 bp, 20 predicted proteins | sample Wag4S2014_12_3_FD_74790 | JGI IMG/M metagenome (GOLD analysis project Ga0079294, IMG submission 74790) | Deep subsurface shale carbon reservoir microbial communities from Ohio, USA - Utica-2 Time Series 2014_12_3 | ecosystem: Environmental > Aquatic > Deep subsurface > Shale gas/oil reservoir >... | reverse complement strand
TAATTATACTAAAGTTACTATTTTTTATTACATTTATGTAAATTATATGATTAATAATTAATTTATTCTAACAAAAATTGATTTTATTAACGTTAAATTTAATTTCTACGCAATGTTATATTATTTTCCATTATAAGAAACTTTATTTACTATTTCGTTTAATCGTTTTTGATCATTATGTAAATATCTTTGTAAACTAGCTAAATGTTTATGTCCTGAAATTTGTTTTATTTCAGATAAAGAAGCACCATTTTGACATAAGTGGCTTAAAAAAGTATGCCTGCATTTATGGATTGTTACTTCATCAGACAATCCTGCTGATTCAACCCACTGTTTAAAATGATACTGCAATGTTCTTTTACTAATCCTCTTTTTTCTTTCACTTATAAATAATGGATTATTATTAATTGAATTTTTCGTTCTATTCTTTAAATAAGAGGTTAGAAAAGGTACTAACTCTTCATTCATCCCGATCATACGTGCATTTCCCCCTTTTCCATTCATAATTCTTAATGTTTTATTCTCCAAATCAACATCTGATAAGTCTAGCCCAACACATTCACTAACTCTTATTCCTGTATATAATAAAGTAGCTAAAATACACTTATCCCTAATAATGTTTCTTGAGTCTAGCTCAATGGTTTTAAATAATTTATTGATTTCTCTTTGCTTTAAATAGATTTGAGTTGTCTGTTCTTTTTTAGGTAAAGATAAATCAGAGGCTATATTTTTAGTCAACTTTCTTACTTTTGATAAGTAATTCCAAAATGATTTTAAACAAGCAATTTTACGGCACCTTGTTGAATTAGAATTTTTACGTTCTTGAGATAAATAAACTACAAATCCTCTTAAATCATCTAATTGTATTTTCCCTAATTTAACCTCTTGTAGTTCTAATTCATTTGTTGACTGATCAATTTGCTCCTTATACCATTTTAAAAATAATAGTATATCATATTCATAAGCTTTAACTGTTGTTTGTGCATAACCCTTTTCTGCTTTAATCCACTGTAAATACTCTTCCATTAAATTTATAACTTTCATTTTAAATCCTCCCTCTTTAATATTATATATTATTATGATTTTTGCTTAATTTCTTCATTAATTGTAATTCAACCTTTATTTTGAAACTCATTTGCTATTACATAGTATAACTCTTTTATTTTTTAATCAGTTTATGAAAATAATTAGAATTATTCTCATATAACATTCTTAATAATATATCTATATAACCTAAATGATTAAAAAACAGTTTTTATTCTCATACTATTGAGTATATACACTACATACTTGGAGGCAAAATAATGTGGGATAAAATTAAACAATTCTTTAGAAATAAGAAGAAAAAAACTGTGGAAAGATTTAATATCAGTCAAAAACAAGATGATAAAATTGAAAGCAATATTGAAAATAATATCAATTTCTTAAGAACCAACCTTGCACAAAGTTCTGATCTTAATTTCAGAAAATTTTATATTGGAGGCCATAAAGAATTCAAAGCTGAAGTTGTCTATTTTAACGGTATGATTAAAACTGATGTTTTGCAAAGTAAAATATTAGAACCCTTAATGTTTGATATAGAACTCAATGATGAAAATACAGATATTAAAGAACAAATAAATAATAAATTAATTAACCTATCGATTCCACTAGGAAAAATCCAACCTACAAAAAAACCAGAAAAATGTATTGAAGGTATTCTAGATGGTAATGCTATTTTGTTAATTGACAAACTTCCTCAAGCTTTTATCTTAAATATTACAGCTTGGAGTGGTCGTTCAGTCGAAAGACCAAGTAACGAAGCGTCAACTCGTGGCCCTCAAGTTGCCTTTAACGAATCTATGCAGACTACTATTACTATGATTAGAAGAAGACTAAAAGATAATAATTTAAAAGTAGAAACACTAAAGATTGGTGAACGAACTAATACAGATTTATCCTTAATTTATATTAACGATATAGCAGATAAGGAAGTTATAAAAAGAATTAAACAAAGGTTAAACAAAATAGAAATTGATGGTGTATTCGATATCGGATATATTAATCAATTGTTAGCAGATAACTGGTTATCCCCTTTTCCTCAATTACGCACTACAGAAAGACCAGATAGAACAGTAGCTAACTTATTAGAAGGAAAAGCTGTATTAGTTTTAGATGGTACTCCCTTCGTAGGTATCGCACCAATAACATTTATTCAATTTTTCCAAGCACCTGAAGATTATTATGACCAATTTTATATTGGCTCGGCTCTAAGAACGTTACGTTTGGTTGCAGCTTTCCTTACTATTAGTCTTCCAAGTATTTATATTTCATTAGTCTCTTTTCATCATGAACTTATACCCTGGGAACTAGCAGCTACGATTAGCAAAACTAGACAAGGTGTTCCTTTTCCTTCTTATCTAGAAGCTCTTATCATGGAAATAAGCTTAGAGTTACTAAGAGAATCAGGTATTAGGCTGCCAGGAGCAATTGGACAGACGGTAGGTATTGTTGGAGGGCTAATTCTCGGACAAGCAGCTGTTGATGCTGGTTTAGTAAGTCCACCAATGGTAATTGTAGTCTCTTTAACAGCGATTTCTTCTTTTATAATTCCTAGTTTTGAAGCTGCAATCCCTTTAAGATTACTTAGATTCCCTATGATGCTTTTAGCCTCTATGTTTAGTGTTTATGGTCTGATGGTTGGCTGGCTGTTAATCTTAATTCATCTTTGTAGTCTAGAAAGCTTTGGTCAACCTTATTTTGCACCTTTTGCACCAATAAAAGTAACAGATTTAAAAGATAGCTTTATAAGAATTCCACTTCGACTGATGGGAAAACGACCTACTTCAATTCTTAATCAACAAGAAGACCGCCAAGATAGAGGGGAAGATCCAAATGAGAATTGATGAAATCAAAAAGTATCAAATTTCTAATAGACAACTATTCTTCATCATTATTAATATCTGTGTAGGTACTGGAATTCTATCTTTACCTCGAACTATTTCTAAAGTAAGTAGACAAGATAGCTGGTTATCCATTATTATAGGTGGCTTTCTATGGATGATTGCGATCTTTATTATGTACAAATTAGCTAAACGTTTTCCTAACGATACTATAATCCAATATAATGATAAAATCTTAGGCTCTTATTTAGGAAAAATTCTTAGTTTAATATTTATAATATATGGCGTTTTAACAACTGCTATCATTACAAGGCTTTTCATTACAGTATTGACTACCTTTGTTCTACCTAAGACTCCTATCTGGATAACAACAGCTATACTTCTTTTAACATCCTATAATTTAGTTAGCCATGGTTTAAAGACATTAGCTCGTCTCTATGAATTCCTTTTCTTTATATTAAGCCCTGCCTTTCTCCTTATATTACCAATCTTTACTCGTGCTGAGCTACTTAACTTTCAACCCTTTTTAGGAACAGGTTTTATGAATATTATTGAAGGTAGTTATATTACTATGTTTAGTTATATAGGCCCTGAAATTATACTATTAATCTTTCCTTTTATTAAGGAAAAGAACAAAGCTTTAAAATCATCTACTCTTGGTTTAGGAGTTGTAACTTTAACTTATCTCTTTATCGTAACTGCTTCTATTGGTTTTTATGGAGTTGAAACCTTACAATTTATATCCTGGCCTACAATAAATCTTCTTAAAGCAGTAAGAATTCCATTTTTTGGTCGATTAGAATTTGTGTTTATGTTTATCTGGATTGCTATCGCTTTTACAACCATTTCTAGTTATTTTTTTATGAGTAGTTATGGATTGACCCAGCTATTGCATTGGGAAGACCAAAGGTATGCTGCTTTCATCCTACTACCATTTATTGCTGAGGTAGCCATAATTCCCAAAAATATTTTACAAGTCTTTGATTATACAAGTTTAATTGCTACTATAGGGGTATTACTTTTCTTCACCACTCCCCTATTATTACTAATTATTGCTAAATTAAGAGGAATTAAAGGAGAGAGATAAATTGAAAAAGTATATACTAATTACTATTTTAATTCTAACCATGACTCTACTACAGGGCTGCTGGGACGTTAGTGAAATTGACAAAACTCAATTTCCTATAAGTATTACTATTGATCCAAATCAAAAGTCATCAGATTCTTCGACCTTTATTTATTCATTGCAATTTCCTATTTTAGATCCTAATGCTCCTAAAAAAACGAATAATCTTTCGACTGTAGCTTATTCACTAGAAAACGCCATAAATGAATTAAATTCACGTACACGCGGGACCATATCATTAGGTATGCTAAGAACAGTAGTATTTAATGAAAAAATAGCTAAAAGTGGACTTAGCCCTCATATTGATGCTTTATGGCGAAACCCCCTTGTTGCTGGTTCAATCACTTTGGCTATTACTTCTAGCAAAGCAAACAAACTTTACAATATCGATATATCATCAACTGAAATTTCTGGGCAATATTTAGATTCTTTATTTCAAACAACTTCTAATAACGCACTCTTACCTATAAAAAGCTTAAATAATTTTTTTGTAAACTTAAAAACTAAAGGCGTCGAACCTTTTCTTCCCATAATTAAATATGGTGCTAATGATATAAAGATTATAGGAGCTGCAATCTTTAATGAAGATAAAATGATAGGTAAGATTGAAAAAGAAGAATTAAGAGCTCTATTATTACTTAGAGAAAAGTTCACCCAAGGCAAGATTTCTTTTAAAGTCGATAATTATATTGTGTCTTATTTTGTAAGACAAGTAAGATCAAATATCAAACCAATCTATAAAGATGGCGAATTTCTATTCGATATTAGTATAAATTTAACTGTAGATGTCATTGAAAATACTTCACCTAAACGAATTATTGGCAATAAGACAACCTTAAAAAATATGCAACGCCACTTAGCAACTGCCATAGAAAAAGAGATTAGAATCTTAATGAATAAATTACAAAAATCTAGAAGCGACATAATCGGTATTGGTAGAATAGTTAAAGCAAAACACCCTAACTTATTTAATCCAAATGAATGGAACCAGGATTTTAGAAAAGCTAGTACCAAAATTAAGGTTAAAGTAAATATTGTACGATTGGGAATTGCAGTGTGAACTTACTTTTCCTTCATTCTATTGAAAACTCTACGCAACTCTAATACTAACCATGTTATTACTATAATAGCTGCTAACAGCTCCGCAATAGGAATTGCAAACCATAAAGTTGCTAACCCATAATATTCTCCTATTAAATACATGATTGGAAATAGTAGTACTACCTGCCTAAATGTAGAATGTATTAAGCTTGGTATTCCTTTTCCAATTGCTTGAAAAGTAGTTGATGCTATAAGAGCCGCTCCCATTATAGGATAAGCAAGGGTAATTCTTTTTAAAGCTGTTACTCCTATTTTAATTAATTTAGGATCATCATTAAACAGAATAATTAATTCTCTAGGAAAGACTTGAAAGATAACAAATCCTATAATAGTAACAATACTACTAAAGATTAAACCTGCTTTAATAGTCTTCTTCATTCTATCCGGTTTACCATGCCCATAATTATACCCAACTATCGGCATGTAACCCTGACTTAAACCAATGATCGGAAGAAAAATAAAGGACTGTAATCTAAAATAGATTCCAAATACAGCAATAGCTAAAGGACTATATGGCTCTACAATCTTATTAACTCCAGCAACCATAGCACTAGCAGACAGTTGTAAAGCCATGGCTGGTAATCCTACCTTATATATGTCAATTATAATCTGAGGTTCGAATTTAAAGTCTTTTAAATTTAATTTAAGCTGATTCTTATCACTAAATAACACAAATGCAATAAATATTCCGCTGATAAATCTAGAAATAATAGTTGCATAAGCTGCCCCTTCAATACCTAATTCAGGAAAAACCCAAAGACCAAATATCATAAACGGGTCCAAAATAATATTTAAAACAGCACCAATCAGCATCGTCAACATTGGAACAAAAGTATTCCCTTCACCACGCAAAACATTATTGGCAATCATCGGAATAAATAGCGCAATAGAACCTACTAAAATAATCTTAGTATATCGAGTTGCTAACTTAATTAATAACAGATTATCCGTAAATAAACTAATTAAATCTTCTGTAAAGTAAATACCACTTATAGCTACTAATATTGCATAAAAAATTCCAATAACAAATGCATGTTCTGCTGCGTTATTAGCTCGATGATTTTCTCCTTTACCTAATAACCTAGAGATTAAAGAAGTTGTCCCTACCCCAGTACCTACTGCCAATGCAATTAAGAGTAATTGAATAGGAAATGATAGTGAAACCGCTGATAATGCTTCCTTACTAAGTCGTCCAATATAAATACTATCAATTATGTTATAAAAAGACTGAATAAGCATCCCTATAATTCCAGGAACTGAAAGCTTAATTAATAATGGAATGATAGGTTCAGTCCCTAATCTATCAGATTTTTTAGTTAATGCCATATCTTACTCCTCCCCATCAAGACCAGATTTAAAACCTAGATTTTTACATATTTTTTTGATTATCTTCATAAAAATTTCAACTTCCTCTTGCGTTAAATCACTCTTAATTTCTTCTTCAATTGACTGTAAGATATTTAAAAATACCGGTTTGAAGTTCCTGCTTTTCTCTGTTAAATACAAAAGATAACACCGCTTATCCTTGGGGTCTCTTTCACGTTTAATAAATCCCTTCTCTTCTAGTTTCTTCACCGCTCTACCAGCAGCAGCCTTGTCAATATCATAAATTTTACACAAATCTTGCTGACAAATACCATCTTGATGATAAAGAGCAATTAAGAAAGGATATTGACCTCTGCCAATATCATAATCGGCTAACTTTTTATTTAGTAATGATGCCTGTGCTCTATAAGCAATAGATAAATATTTTGCTATAGTATCTAATCCATCCATAAATTAACTCCTTTAATTTGAATTTTAACTAATACAACTTCCTTTAGTTTGAAGTCGATTATAATTATAATATAAAATAGTTGATATATCAACTATTATTTTAATGAATTAGTCTATACTAACAAACTCTTATATCAATACAAAAAAGACCAGAGCTATGAACTCTCTGGTCTCCTATTAAGGATACATATATTTTTCATCATTAATTTAAATCTCAATAGTATATTGACGCTCCATGAGGATTCTTTATTCATAGCACATATAACTTACATAAAACTATTAACAGCTAGATAACCTAAATAAATACCTACAATCCCTATAATCCCCGCTAAATTTGGTGGGGCTGGGATTGGCAAATTAAGAAAAGAAAAGATACTTCCCAAAATAAATCCTGATAATCCTGATAAGAGTACTAAACGCACTATTCAAGCCTCCTTTGTATTCTAACTATATAACTTAGTTACTGTATCTAATACCATCTCAGTCATTCTGTCTACACCTTGCTTAATCTTATCTTTATCAGCTCGTACTTGACTAAAAACATGATCCGAAACAGTGAGTACTGTTGCAGCTCTCAAGCCATATTTAGCAGCAATATTATATAAAGCTGCTGTCTCCATCTCCACTCCTAAGACACCATATTCAGCTAATTTCTTTAATCCTTCCGTATAGGTATCATCCTTACCATAAAAATAATCAGAAGTTACAATCTGGCCTACATGGACCGGCATCTCTAATTCAACCGCACTTTGGTATAAGTTATTAATTAATTCAAAATCAGCTGGTGGCGATAAAGTAATATCATCAGCTAAGTTATTAATTGTAGTACCCACACTAGCAGCTGATTGACCAATTAATAGATCTGCTGCTTCTAAACCTTCATTTAAAGCACCACAAGTTCCTACTCGGATTAATGTTTTAGCCCCTAACATGTGTAATTCCTCTAAAATAATCGCCGTGGATGGAACCCCCATACCAGTAGTCTGAATTGATACTTCTACTCCATTAAAAGTTCCTGTATAGCCATACATCTTTCGATAATCTGTATATACCTTAGGCTCATCTAAAAACTTTTCAGCCATATATGTAGCTCTTTCTGGATTTCCAGGTAACAATACAATATCTGCTACTTGATCTGCTTCTGCTTCAATATGAATCGGCATTATCAATTCCTCCTTTTACTTTTTATCCTTCCTAATTTTTTGAATAATATTATAAAACATCATATTAATCTACATAATTCGTTAGTCGTCTGACATTTAACTTAATTTTAATATATTTCTTTATTATTGTCAAATAGTGCACCACTAATAATTTTAAATGCATTTTGAAGAATGCCTACTCTAGCCCCATTACCTTCAACAACTGCATTTGTAAACTTTATCTCCATTCTATCTATAATGTTATTATTATTTTTTAATCTATTACCTTTTTTTAAACATTTTAATACCAAAAAACAAATGAGCATGCCCTCAAAAAAGAAGCACGCCCACAGTTTTACAATAAACTACAAAGGTTTCATCTTTAGTAATATCAATCTTTTTTACAATAAAAAAATAAAAAGCCTCGGAAAAATCCGAGGCTAAAATATCGAAATCTATGTTAATTATAGTTTAACGACATTTTCAGCTTGAGGTCCACGGTCTCCTTCAACAACTTCAAATTCTACCGCTTCACCCTCTTCTAAATTCTTAAATCCTTCTTCTTGAATTGCAGAGAAGTGTACAAATACGTCGTCTCCTTCTGCTTGCTCAATAAATCCATAGCCTTTTTGTCCGTCAAACCACTTAACATTACCTTGTTTTTTCATTAAATAATTCCTCCTAATAATTTAAAAATCAACTGACAACTAATTTTTTATCAGCCTTCTAAAGAATAACACATAAACTTATATTTGTCAATGGTTTTATCCTTTTTATCTAAATTATTTGCTTTTTTACTTGAATTTTACTTAATATTAAACTCTAAACAGGTAGTATTGTCTCCTATCTATTTGGGATTAGCTAATTCAATATCAATATTTTTCCCTTTAATTCTATTATCCTTCATAATCTGTAGTACTTCTTTAGCATACTCTCGAGGAACTTCTACAAAAGTAAATTTATTATAAATATCAATAAGACCAACTAGGTCACCAGGAATACTAGTTTCTCCAGCAATTGCTCCTACAACATCTCCTGGACTGATTTTCTGTTTCTTTCCTATATTTATAAATAATCTAACCATTCCTGGTTCTGCTCCTGTATCTCCAAAGTTCTCTATTTCTTCCGAACCTTCTCTATTCTCTCTTTCCATTACTAATTTCAATAATGCTGCAGCAATATCAACAGAGACATAATCCTCTTCTATCAGTCCTTCAATTAACTTATTCTCCTTAGATAAATTATCACTTTCTATAATTTCAGACACTTCATCTAAAAGTAGTTCCATCTTACTCTCTTCTACATCACTAGCTGAAGGTACCTGTCGTCGTTTTATTTTAGTCTTAGCATACTTTTCTATCTTCTTTAATTGATAGATCTCTTTGCCTACTACGAAAGTAAAAGCATAGCCTTGTCTTCCGACACGACCTGTTCTTCCAATTCTATGTACATAATACTCTAAATCCTGAGGAATATCATAATTAAAGACAGCTTCTACATCATCAACATCGATCCCTCTGGCTGCTACATCAGTTGCTACTAGAGTCTCAATAGTACCATTCTTAAATTTGTTCATAACTCTATCCCGCTGCGACTGATTCAATCCACCGTGAATCCCATCTACGAAGTAACCTCTTGCTTGCAGTTGAATAGTAAGTTCATCTACTTGTTTTCTTGTATTACAAAAGATAATTGATAATTTAGGGTTATAGATATCAATTAGTCTCGATAGAACTTCTAATTTGTTTCTTCTTTTAACCTCAAAGTATGCCTGTTCAATATTTGGTACTGTCAGTTTTTTATGTACTACCTTAACTATCTCTGGATTATTCTGATACTTCTTTCTTAATTTTAAAATAGACTGCGGCATAGTAGCAGAGAAGAAAATAGTCTGTCTCTTGCCTTTAATTCCTCTTAAAATTGTCTCTATATCATCTCTAAAACCCATATTTAACATTTCATCGGCTTCATCCAAAATAGCCATCTTTAAATTATCAATCTTTAAAGTTCCTCTCCTCATATGATCCATTGTTCGGCCTGGAGTCCCAATTACAATCTGAACTCCCTTTTTTAATGCCTTAATTTGACGCCTAATTGATTGGCCACCATAGACTGGTAAAGTTTTAATCTTTCTCTTATATTTTGCCAACCTTCCTATCTCTTCAGATACTTGAATAGCCAATTCTCTAGTAGGACATAAAACTAAAGCCTGTACGCTTTTATTATCACTATCTACCTTCTCTAAAATTGGAATTCCAAAAGCAGCTGTTTTTCCTGTCCCGGTCTGTGCTTGTCCTATTACATCTTCCCCTTTTAATATGTGAGGAATTGCTTGTGCTTGAATGGGAGTTGCTTCTTCAAATCCCATATCTTCGACTGCTTTATTAATTTCTTTAGATAGATTTAAATCTTCAAATTTCTTCTTTTGCATATATAATTTCCACTTCCTTTTTAATTAATAACCTTCTTTACTATAACATAGTTTGCTTAAAATTACCAATATAAATTCATATCTTTACTATATAACTTAGTGTGAATTGCTTATATTTATAATATGTATATTAATATTAAATTAAACTTAAATCAAGCTACATAATTTTAAAGACCTGCTTCTACACAGGTCTTTAATAATGATTAAAAATATATCTTATTCTTACTAATCCATACTTTAAATTAAGAGATATTTTTTAATTTCTCTTCTAAATATAGGACAAATTCATTTAGACTTCCCCGCCAGTTAGGCTCAAATCTCTTGTTATTCTCTTCATCAATTAAAAAGTCCTCTATTAAAAAAGTTTCTATTCCTAATTCACTAGCTACCATATCTTCTTGCATATTATTACCGAGCATTATACAGTCATCAGGAGTAATGTCTAACTTATCTAGTATCTCTTGATAATATTTCACGTTAGGTTTACAGTAATGCATATTCTCATAACTAGTTATTAGATCAAAATTATTAGGATCTAATCCTGCCCACTCCATCCTTTCTAAGATAGCAGCGCGAGGAAACAGAGGATTAGTAGCTATAACTAACTGATATTCTGCGTCTTTTAGTAACTTAACTATTCGAATCGAAGTCTTATCTATACATAAACCCCTACTTAGAAGAGGAAATTTCTCTTCATAGAACAGATCAAACCTCTTCATTATTTCTTCCCTTTTTTCACCTTCTATTTCCATTAATGAAAAAAAAGAGTCCATAAATATTTTTTGATTCGTCTGTTTACCATCATTATTAATCATGTCATCAGTAGCTTTCATCAATATATCAATAAATCTATTCGGAGTAGCCAAATCAATAAACTCCTTTGTTAAAGCCTTAAAGTAGTCTTCTAAAAGCTTATCAAAATCGACCGGTAACAAAGTCCCATCTAAGTCAAATAGAATAGTTTTTTTATCGTGCAAACCCAATCTTTACACCTTCCTCTCTTAATTTTGCTTGTTAAATAATTTTATGTTTACTAATCTATTTTAGCCTTACTTAACTCCGTTCTACATAAAATTAAAATTTCCTCCATCCAAGCTTAAATAAAAAGGACCCAGATTTCCTGGGCCCTTACTCCTCTATTCAACTTTAAATAAATATGAGTGACAGAACAAATACAGTAACAATCGCAGTTATTCCTTGGACAAGAGTTCCCATCGAATGAGTCTTATAGGCAGTAGAGGTGTCAAGATCAGAGAACTGACTTACCACCCAGAAATAACTATCATTAGCGTGAGAGATAGTCATTGCTCCAGCCCCTGTTGCTAATACTACTAATGCTTTAGCTAACTCACTATCCAATCCTAACTGTGCCAAGATAGGACTTACTAAAGAAGCAGTAGTAATTAAAGCTACAGTAGAAGAACCTTGCGCTGTCTTTAAAGCTGCTGCAATAATAAACGGCAAGAAGATTCCTAAATGATATCCAGATAGAGTCGTCCCTAAATAGTCACCGATTGGAGTAGCCTTTAAGATTGCACCAAAAGCTCCTCCAGCTCCTGTAATCATAATGATAGAAGCTGCATTCTTTAATCCTTCGCCAACCCAACCATTAATGTATTCTTCACTTAAATTAGGTAATAATCGGAATCCTAAGAAGATACCAAGTATTAAGGCAACTGTTGGATCACCAAAGAAATCGAAGAATGTCTTAACTCCACCTGTTCCAAAAGGATGAGTCGGGAAGTCAGCAATCGATTTCAAAGTAATTAAAATAATAGGCACCATAATTGGAGCAAATGCATCGAATGTACTTGGTAAATCACCTTCATCTCCAGCTTCTTCTACCTCAATATCTGCTTCTATATAGTAGTTAGAAGCAAACTTTGTAGCCCATAAGTAGCCAGCTCCAATTGTTGGTATAGCAACAATTAATCCAAATAAGATTACATATCCTAAGTCAGCACCTAAAGTCCCAGCAGCTGCAATTGGACCAGGCGTTGGTGGAATTAAAGTATGAGTTGCATATAAACCAGCCGATAAAGCCACAGCCATAGTCGCCATCGAAACTTTAGTCTTCTTAGCTAATGATTTATTCAAAGATGATAGAATTACAAATCCACTATCACAAAAGACCGGAATAGAGACAATAGCTCCAGTTATCGACATAGCTAAAGCAGATTTTGTCTTACCTACTATTTTCAAAACAGTATTAGCCATAGTTAAAGTCCCACGTGATTTTTCCAATAAAGTTCCTATAATAGTTCCAGCAATAATTACTATTCCTATATAACTTAATATTCCTCCAAAACCATCGGTCACTGTCTTAATTACTTTTAAAGAATCCATTCCTGATAATATTCCTACACCAAAAGCTGATAAAAGTAATACTAAGAATGCATGCATCTTTACCCTAGCAGTCATAAGAACTATAAATGCAATTGCTGCAGCCAAAATTACTAATAATAATGGTCCTTGTACCATAATTAACTCCTCCTTTTTTTATTATCTTTCAATTAATTAAACCCCATTTTCTTTCGCTAAGTCACCTCCTTGATTAATAGGACAAATTCAAAAATCTCCCTAAATTTTCACCTAGTCTTTCTAACAACCTTTGTGCTTGTTCCATAGCTACTTCTAAATCCATTGGTTTATCAACTATAGAGAATAAAGTATCTATTCCCTCTTCATAAACTTTATTAGCACCATCTCCTAGACTACCAGCCACTCCGATTACTGGTAAATCATACTTCTTAGCCACGCGAGCAACACCTATTGGTGTCTTGCCAAATATAGTTTGCGAGTCTATCATGCCTTCGCCAGTAATAACAATATCAACTTCTCGAATCTTATCTTCAATCTTACTAGTCTCAATCACAATATCAATCCCAGGTTTCAAATCTGCTCCTAAAAAAGCAGTTAAGCCTGCTCCTAATCCTCCGGCAGCACCAGCCCCAGGTATACTATTTACATCTTTACTTAAATCATCTTTAATTACTTGAGCAATACTTCTTAGACCTTCATCCAACTCTTTTACTACTTCAGGTGTCGCTCCTTTTTGAGGACCATAAATATAGGCGGCACCGTTTTTACCATAAAGAGGGTTATCTACATCACAAGCCACCTGAATCTCTACTTCTTCAATCCGAGAATCTAGTCCATTCAAATCAATCTTTTGAATAGCCTCTAGCTCACCACCGCCAAAACCAACATCTTTACCATTCTTATCTAAAAACTTGCCGCCCAAAGCTTGGGCCATGCCTACCCCGCAATCGTTAGTAGCACTACCACCAATTCCAATAATTAGCTTCGTACACCCTTCATCTAAAGCAGCCTTAATCAACTCGCCTGTCCCATAGGTAGTAGTTTTAGCTGGGTTTCTCTTCCCCTCTGGCACCAAAGGTAGACCAGAAGCTGCTGCCATCTCAATTACTGCAGTATTGCCATCTCCTAATATGCCAAAGAAAGCTTCAACTCCATCTCCTAATGGTCCGGTTACTTCCTTACTAATCAACTCCCCATCAGTGGCATCTACCAAAGACCTAACTGTCCCTTCACCGCCATCAGCCATTGGTAATTTCTCTATTTCAAACTCCGTGTCGGCCCGTTGTAAGCCTCTTCCTAAGCTTTCAGCCACTTCTAAAGCTGTTAAACTTCCCTTAAAAGAATCTGGTGCAATTAATAGCCTCATCCTTTTCATCTCCTCTAGAATAAGTATCTTCTATTATTTATTTCTTATCAATAGTTTTTATTTTCTTAATATTATTGTAACTCTTATTATCAACAAGTTCAATTAGCAAACTATACAGCTTTTTAGTTATATCTTTATTATAATTTGAACACTTTGCACAAATTTTGTGTAAACAGTCATTAATTAAACTCATCTTTCTTTTTTCCTCTAAATATTTGACATAACAGCATCAATTTAAGGGAAACAGCGTCATCAAATTTTTTAGGATCTAAACCAGTACTTTCTTTTATTTTCTCTAATCTATATATTACTGAATTGCGATGCAAATGAAGAGTTCTAGCAGTCTCACTTATATTGAGATTATTAGAAAAATAAGCTTCTAAACTATCTCGAAACTGATTATCTAATGGCAGGATATTAGCAAAATATTCTCTTATCTGGTTAGGTAACTCTTTAACCATTCTTTCTAACTTTAAATCTTCAATATGGTAGATATCTTTAGAAGGATAGAATCTTTTACCCAAATTCACTGCTTCTACACCTTCTGCAAATGATTCTTTAATTCCAATCAATCCTTTTCTTACCCCACCAACACCAATCTTACAATTAAAATTAAATTTATTCTTTAATCTAGCTACCAATTCTACTTTGTTTTTTAATATCTCTTCTATCCCTCTCTCCATTTGCTCTTGCTCATAATTGATAATCACAAATCTTTCTCCACTTAAGTGAAAGACTCTTTTAGTTAACTTAGCAATGAAGAAAGTTTCAATCTCTTCCTTGATCCTCTTTATATACTGGTGTAACTCGGTTTCATTTTTTCCATTAGACCTTCTTAATAATTCATCCCATAGATTAGTTACTTCTAAAATCGAAACCCAAAATTGTTGATTAATATTATATCCTAATGCCTCTGCTCTAGAATACATTACGTTATCTTTAGAATCTAAATCTCTATTCAGAAGTTCCTTAATAAAATGCTCTTCAGCTTGTTCCGCTAATTGTAACCTTTGTAAGTAAAAAGCTTGTTGTAACATTAATTCAGCTGTCATCTTAACTAACCCACCATACTTCTCTACCTCAGCCGGAACCCCTGTAATACCCACTACTCCTATGACATTACCATTAAAATGAATAGGTAGATTAATACCTGGCTTAACCCCTTTCAACTCCTCTGCTTCCAGTTTAGAAATATTTAACTTCTGCCCTTCGACTATTACTTGTCTAGCACCCTCATGGAGAGTATTAATTCTATCTTCATTACCACTACCAATAATAACCCCTTCCTCATCCATAATGTTTATATTTCTCTCTAGAATTTGCATAGTTCTATCCACAATAGTCTGAGCAAGATGTGGCGTTAAATTAATCTCTGTAGAATTATCTTTAATTTTCATTATGATCATCTCCTATGTAAAATTATTAATAAGTACTTCACTTAGCCTTAGCCTTGACCTCAACCTTACCTTTCTCTATAAATATTATAAAGTGTTCACTAAGTAATTGTCTACTAACCACTAATAATAATTTCCCATTAATATATTAATTAATTCTCATCAATAACTCCGCCTTTTAAATATGATATCTATCATATCATTTTATTGAATCATAACGTATAATTGGTACAGTATGATTTTTATAGAAAATCAAAACTTGAGGTGTTAAATCCATGCCAAATGAAGATACTAGGATGCTAAAATTAGCTTATCAACAGATGCCCTATGGAATAATTATACTTAATCAAAGAAATGAAATCATATTTATGAATCAGATGGCAGAAGGGATTAGAGGAAGATCAGCTCAAATAATTCAAGGTAATAATGTGCTTTCCTGTCATCCTCAAAAAATTAAAGAAGTCGTAGCCCGTTCTTTAAAAGCCTTAAGAGAAGAAGACCCAAAGAATTCTAACCGAATGACAATCGATAAACGAAATGACAAATACTACGAAACTAATTATATTCCTATCAAAAATAATAATGACTCCTATTTAGGTTCCATGCTAATCTCGAAAGATATTACAGAACAGAGGAAGCTTGAAGAAAAAAGATTATCACACTTAAAACATTTTGAAGAAGAGGCTGACCGATTAAGAGCTGAATTACAAGAATTATTCTTTTCTTCATTAGATAGTCTAATCAAGACTCTAGAAGCAAAAGATAAATATACCGAAGGCCATTCTACCCGAGTAGCAGATATCAGTCGAAAGATTGCTCAATACAGTTGTGATGTATCACCTCAAATAGATACTATTGAATTAGCAAGTCAATTTCACGATATTGGAAAGGTTGGCATTCCTGAATCTATTCTTAATAAACCAGGTAAGTTAAACGAAGAAGAGTTTAATTACATAAAAGAACACCCTATTCTAGGAGAAGATATATTAGCACCTATCTTAAAACCTAAATCTATAAAACCTAAACCTATGAAGAAAGTAATAAGACATCATCACGAAAGGTACGATGGACGAGGTTATCCGGATGGTCTAAAAGAAGATGAAATTCCTATAGGAGCTAGAATATTAGCCATTGCTGACAGTTATGATGCTATGACTACTGACCGTCCTTATCGTAACGCATTAACTCCTAGGACTGCACTTAAAGAGATTAATTCTAATTTAGGAACTCAGTTTGACCCGGAATTAGGAGAAATATTTTTGATGCTTCATGACAAAGGAGTTATAAATTAATATTTTTATCACTACCAATAGTTAAAACCCAGAGTAAAAACACTCTGGGTTCTTATAAATCAAATTTATATTAGCTGTTTACTGCAGACCTTTGCTTCCTTTTAATCTAGCCTCTGAAACTAGACTACAGAAGAGAACCATCGGTAGTAAAACATTATTTTGATTCATAATACTCTTTTGTAATTGTTTAAATTCACTCTTAGGATAATTATGAATATCTAATACAAGATGTTCGATTAAACCACCCTCTGTTAAGTTGCCTTTTTTAATCTGAATAAGCTCTTCTTTTTGCGATTCTGATAAACTTTTAGCCATACGCTGTTCACTATTCATTAAAGACATTTGCTTTTCAAAGATAGGTACCTCTTCAAATTCATCTATCTTTTCAGTTAATTCTTTTTGAGAACTACTAATATAATTATAAAGTAGTAAACCTAAATACCGATACAAGGATTTATAAAGAGGATTAATTTCTGAAATTGACTCTTCTGCTGTACCGAGTTTGGCCGCTACATCTCCTAAACAGTATAATGCTAACATATCAGATTTTGAACTCTCTCTAACATGAGATCCAGCCCAACTAACTACTTTATTATACTCCTCTGCTTCTCCACGTTCACTACCTGCAGAAGCTATTTGATAATAATACATAGCTAAACAAGCATAACTATAAGGGTCCTGTTGGTCTTGCTCATTAATTCCCCATTTAAAATACTCTAAAGCCTCTTCAAATTCACCATCTAGCCAATGGCCTTTCCCTTTTAAATATAATTCTTTTATATTTAATCCTTCATATTTATTATCTTTGCTTTCATCGTTATAGCTATTCCCTTCTTGTTTCTTAATTAAACCCTTTACAAAATCAAACAAGCCCATAATCGTCTCCCTTCTAAATTTAATAAAGATTAACTTACTACTTCTTTTTCTTTTATATTATCATCAATTAAAGGCTCACCATCAACACTTTCACTAAGCTGAATATTTAAGGCATGAACCGATATATTTATTTCAATAGCTGAAAGAATTAACGAAAGCATTAAAAGTCCAAGCCCGATAGCAAAAACAACTTCTCCTGCTGTACTTTTATTAAAGAATAACAGAAACATCGAAAAAACACAAAAGAACAATGCTAAAATAGCTAGAAACTGCATATTTCTAATAAGCTTGACTCTTTTTTTCAATGAAGCTAACTGTGGAGATATAATACTATCCTTCTCTCCTTTTTCTTTTGCTTTATCATGAAGAGTCCTTATCAGGTCAGCCAAGCCTAAAAATCTATTAGTATATGCTAATAGTAATAATGAAATGGTAGAAAAAATAAGAGCGGGGGTAGTAAGATTTAACTCCATTAGAATCACCTCATATCTCCAAGTTTATATCTAGAGCTTTCATAGAATAGTAAATTTCAATTAATGATGTTACAAGTGAAACTAAGAAAAAAAGAACTGCCAATATAAAAGTAATATTACCAAAATCAATTTTGCCAAATAATAAGAAAAACATTGATAATGTTGAAAAGAATAATGAAACAACTGCAAACAACTGTAAATATCTAATATATCCTAGTCTTTTGGTAAAAATTAATAGTTGCTTTTTAAAGTTTTTCTTTTTAGGAAGATCAGTATCTCTTATTTCTGAAGATAAATTCCTAGCTACTTGACAAATCTTTGTAAATCTTGCACCATAAGCAGACATTAATAGTGAAATAGTAGAAAAAAGAAACGCAGGAGTTGTTATTTTGGAAACAATATGCATTATATATATCCTCTTAATACTTTACTACGAGAAGGATGTTGTAATCTCTTTAATGCTTTCTGCTGAATCTGTCTAATTCGTTCTCTACTTAATTTAAATCTATCCGCAACTTCTTGTAATGTTCTTGACCAGTTATCTTTTAATCCGAACCGTAATCTAATTATTTCTGCTTCTCTTTCTGTTAATTCAGCCAAAACTTCCTCTAAATCTTCTTTTAAAAACTGGTTACTAACTCCTTTTACTGGATCTTCAACATTATCATCAACTATTAACTCACCTAATTCCGTATTCTTGTCTTCTCCTACTAAATTATTTAGTGAAGCCAAATTCTGTTCTGATGATATCTTAATAATCTCTTCAACTTTTTCTGCATCAATTCTTAATTCTTCTGCAATCTCTTCAATAGTAGGTTCTCTATTTAATTCATTATAAAGCCGTTCTTTTACCTTAAAGACTTTAGTTGTCTTCTCCCAAATATGCACCGGTACTCTAATAGTCTTCGCTTCTGGTAAGGACCTAGTGATCCGCTGCCTTATCCACCAAGTGGCATAAGTGCTAAACTTATAACCTTTCTCAGGATCGAACTTATCAATTGCTTTCATAAGTCCTAAATTACCTTCTTGAATCAAATCCTGTAATTCCATCCCTTTACCTCGATACTTCTTAGCTATATCAACTACTAATCGTAAGTTATGCTCGATAAGTTGTGTCTTTGCCTCTTCATCTCCATTTTGAGCTCTTCGAGCCAGCTTAACCTCTTCTTCTCTTGAAAGAATATCATGTCCTATCTCTTGGTAATACTGCTTAATTCCCATCATTAGGCCTCCTTTATCATCCATAAATTATTAAGTCATTAATTCCTTCTGAAGCCTACCTAAAATTCAATCGTCAAGAATATTACTATATTCTTTCTGTTGTCTAACATTACTTAATTCTAGATTTTAACCCAAAGTCCTTTTGTAAATTTATGTAATTATGCTCATATCAAAGAGACAAAGAACAAAAACACCTCAATTCAGATGGAGTTTTCTTGATGTGTTTTAGATAAAAAAAGCACCTAGAGCTTATATATCTAAACTCTAGGTGCTTTATAATTAAACTAAGTTTTTTACTTTAGCTTATAATTTAGAATAAGCCGCTGATATTACCATCTGCATCAACATCGATCTCTTCAGCTGATGGAACCTTAGGTAAACCAGGCATTGTCATTACTGCACCTGTTAATGCTACTAAGAAACCTGCTCCCGCTGAAACATTAATCTCTCTAACTGTAACTTCAAAGTCAGTTGGTCGACCTTTCTTAGTTGGATCGTCAGAGATAGAAGACTGAGTCTTAGCCATACAAATTGGCATATTATCGAAGCCTTGTGCAGTTAACTTCTCGATATCCTTCTTAGCTTCGTCAGTGAATACTACGCCGTCAGCACCATAGATCTTTGTAGCGATAGTTTCGATCTTTTCATCGATAGGCATATCTAGTGGATATAACTGATCGAAGTCATCGTTACCTTCTTCCATAGCTGCTAATACTTTCTCAGCTAATTCTTGACCACCTTCGCCACCTTTTGCCCAGATTTCAGATAATGCTACGTTAACACCTTTTGCTTCGCAAAGCTCTCTAATCTTGTCAAGCTCTGCTTCTGTATC
>Ga0079294_100058_pt1 | contig 21793 bp, 19 predicted proteins | sample Wag4S2014_12_3_FD_74790 | JGI IMG/M metagenome (GOLD analysis project Ga0079294, IMG submission 74790) | Deep subsurface shale carbon reservoir microbial communities from Ohio, USA - Utica-2 Time Series 2014_12_3 | ecosystem: Environmental > Aquatic > Deep subsurface > Shale gas/oil reservoir >... | reverse complement strand
TGTGAACCTCTCCATCTAAATCAAAAATAAGATTTAGATGGAGCTTCTAACTACTTCATATAGATTAAATTTCAATCTATACTACTAGGTTAGTTTACAAGATGTTTGATATTTAACTGTTTTGACCTAAAAAATTAGGCAATCCTTAATCTTGAAGGAGGGTTCACAACTCCATTATCCCTAGCTTGATTAACAAGTTTAGGAATACATTTTTTATTCAAAAACTTACGCATTATATTTAATGAGCCATTAACATCAGCATTTATAGTTAACCCAATATCCGATTTAAAAAGCCCTCTTTCAATTCTACGAGATTTATTGTAATTATCTCTATTTAGTCTTTCTAAATCTAATGCAGAACATCCAGAAGTATAGGCTTCGTTAATTGTTATTAGTTCTATCCCTTCTAATTTAGCTTTATATTCAATTAATTCTTTTAACCTTTGCATTGGCACTTGAACAAATGATTTATTATAGTTCATATTCTGTTTAATTTGTTTTATATCTCCAATTATTATTTTAGATACTTGATATTCTTTAGCTAAATTAATTATTTTTCTACTTGCTTTATGGAGATAGTCTAATATATAGTTATTCCTCTTTATCCTAAGTTTTTTAATCTTGTTAGTATCTTTAAAGTTTTTAGAACCTGTTTGTTTCATTTTTATAGCTTGTAATTTAGTTATCTCTTTGTTAAAGTAACTGTTTTTACTTTTGATAGATTTCCCATTGATGATATAGTTATCTACATTATCTTTAAAAGTTAATGTAGCAAGATTATTCAAACCTAAATCAATAGCCATTATATTGCTACCTTTTTCTTTATCTTTGACTTCAATTTTATATATTACTAATAGATACCACTTATCAGAAAGGTTATCTTTTTTTATCCTTACTTGCTGGATTTTATCTAAATCTATCATGCTTTCAATTGCTGTAGGCAACTGAAATTCAAGACTTTTCACATTATATTTAGATTTAATCTCTCTAGATAAGGATATTAACAGTTTTCCTTCTCTAATTCTGGTAGCTAAGTTAGTAAATATTATTTCGCTTGGATTACTATTTAAATATTTAAAATTAGGTGGTTTTGGTTGACCTTGATATTTATTAGGATTATTATTGTAATCTTTGATTGAGTTAAAGTAACTTTTCCAATCTTGAGCTAATTGTTTAAATAGTTGTTGTCTATTATGGCTGTGTAAATAATCTGTATGCCAATTAGATTTAAAATTATTTTCTAATCGAGTATATACAGGTTTGACTTCTTCATTATTCTTTATTTGATAATTAACTGTATTATACAATTTTGAACAATGCCAACTTAGTTCTTTAACTATTTCTAATTGTTTATGACTAAAATTAGGTTTGAATTTAAAAGTTAATTTCATTTCTTTACACCTCCTCCATTGGGAATCTGCTTTTTGGTCTAGAAGCTATTGCGTTGTATCTACTGGTGGTGCTACCATAGAAACAATTAAAGAATCTATTGAAAATCAAGGAAAAAAGTAATTTTAAATTTACTCTCATCCGAAGCGAGAAAATGAGAAAAGTCTTTTTGATTTGCTGTTATTAAATTCTAATCAAATTCCAAGACTCCCAATAACTTAATTAATTCATACTTACTTAACAATAATTCATGCTCTTTTTCCTTTAGCCCAAGTTGGTCTTCTTTTATATCGAGCAGACCTAAATCATACTTTAACTGACTTAAATCTTTAGATATCAATTCTTCTTTACTACTTTCTAATTCTAACTTGCTTCTTTTTAATTTAAGTTTCTCTTCCTTTACCTTTAACTGATTAACTGTTATTTCTCCTACTAACTCACCAATTTCAACTTTTAATTCCTGAAGATACTCATCTTTTTCCCGATTTAGTGCTTCTAAATCTGCTGCTAATTCTTCCTGAGCTAATTTATCGTCACTTCGGTTAAATAATTTATCAGTTATATTTAATGCTACTTGCCACTCATCACTGTCAGAATCATAATCTGCATTAACATCTACTTTCGGTTTTTCTTCATCTTTTTGCCACTCTTCTTCTTTCTTTATTTGCTCTCGCTCTAATTGATGAACCCACAATTGCTTGCTATTTTCTATAGCTAAATCTAACAACTGTTCCCTATCCTGAAAAGTAGGTAGTTCAACTTCAATTTTAGCTATGGATTCTAAGTTAAATGCTTTGTCAGTCGCTACCTCTAAATTTTCATCTTTAGTTAAGCCTAATTCTTGCGACAGTTCTCTATAACATTTATGATAGTCATTCTTAGTTTCTTCCCAATACCGCTGTGCCTTAGTTAAATCTATTTTAGCCTTAAGTAAGTCTTGACGATCACTTTTACCTGTTTGATATGCTTCTTGTTCTTTCTTTAATTGCCTTTTACTTATCTCATATTTTTTCTCTTCAATCTCTCTTTCTATTTTTAGCTCAATTAAGCTAAAATAATCTGCTAAGCAATCTATTAATTTTTCCTCTCTTACTTGCCACAGTTTAACCCTTGCTTTAACTAATCTAAGTTCAGTCTTTAGATAATATTTTTCATTATCCCCTAATTCCAGAGGATAAATCTGTTCTTCTAGATTAACAGCAAAATTAATGTCATCTCTACTCAAACCATCTTCTAATAGATCATCTTCTTTTAAATAAAACTCTGGGGTGATAGTTAATCCTCTAGGGAATCTCTTTTCTAGTTCTAATGAAGCCATCCTTTTATTAGAAGTAGTTGTAGTATTATCACTGACAATTCTCCCTTCTAAATTAGCCTCCCATTCCCAATCATCTCTATTCTCAATTTCCTTCAATTTTCGCTGTAAACTGGCTACTTTTTCTTTCATTTTTACAATCTGATGATTTCTTTCTAAACCTATTTTAACAGCCTCAGCAAATGTTAACATCATTATCACCCCTTTTTGATTAAGTCAAGTTAATTCCTTCTTCAGTTATATCTATTATTCTTTCCTTATAAAGACCACCAATAGCTTCTTTAAAGCTCCCTTTACTTATTTGCAACTTTCTTTTTATCTCTTTAGGAGAACTATTATCATTTAAAGCTAAAAAACCTCCATTATTCTTTAATTCTTCCAGAATTTTTTGCTTTGCATCTTCTACTCTCCCATATCCTATTTTTCTTAAACTTACATCTATTTTGTTATCTTCTCTTATCTTTTTAATATATCCTTTAGTCTTGTCTCCAACTTCTAAATTTCTGTAAATATCATTTTCATATACTAGACCATAATATTTATCATTAATTATTACTTTTGCACCCAAATCAGTAAATTGGTCGACTACAATATCAACTTCATCCCCCTCACTAAATTCTACATTTTCGGGAGCTACTTCTATTTCCTCATTATTTATTTCTCTTCTTTTCATTTTTAACACCTCATCTAGTAATTTTTAAATCTAACCATGTTAATATTATAAGCTTATTTAAAAACAATATTAAGTTTATACTTCTCACCGCTTCCACATAGACAAGAATCATTCCTCCCTATTTTCATAAGATTAAAACTCCTTTCACGACAAATTATCGTTTAGCACCCATAAAAACTTAAAAATCAGTTTTTATTACTTAATTATTTCTTTAAAAATTATAATTCCCCTTTATAATTAGAATTGAAATTTTTTTACCATTATCAGAATCACCCTAACAAACATAAAAAGTGCCCACCTATGAAAAAGTGGGCACTAATTTAATCAATATTCTTTAAAATTGAATCAATCCTTACTAATAATGCTTCATCAGCAATGTCAAAGAGAGAAACTCCTCTTAAATCCGCTTCAATTACTTGGTCACTATAGGGAATGGCACCTACAAATTCAATTCCTTCTAAATTATCTTTAATTATTTTTATCTCTCTATCATTTCGCACCTTGCTTGCTACCCCATAGATAGATTTCACTCCAATATCTCTTGCCATATCCCTAACATTTTTAGCAGTCTGGATACTACGCATCCCGGGCTCAACAACTACTATAAAAGTATCAACACCTTTCCCTGTCCCTCGCGATAGATGTTCCAAACCTGCTTCCATATCAATAATGACCGCTTCATCACTCTTAACCATAAGATGATTGATCAGTCTTTTAATCAACTTATTTTCGGCACAATAACACCCTTCACCCCCAGTCTTAACTGTACCTACTGCTAAAAACCGAACTCCTTCGTGTTCAATAGCAAATCGATCTGGAATATCACTAACCGTAGGGTTCAGAACATATAACCCTTGGCCAACATTTTCACCGGTCCCCATCTTTTCTTCTATTAATTCCTCTAATTGAGCAATAGGCCTAATTTCATGCTCTTTTAAATCAATTCCTAAAGCAGTTGCTAAATTAGCATCGGCATCAGCATCTACTGCTAATACTTGATAACCTTGGGCGGCTAATCTTCTAGCCATCAACGCAGACAGAGTAGTCTTTCCTACGCCTCCTTTACCTGAAATAGCAATCTTCATCTTATCTACTCCTTTCTTACACCTAACCTACACCGCTTCCGACTGTACATCACTAATATTAAGGCCTTCACGTTTATCTTCAATAACTTTTATCAATTTATCAGTAGCTGCTTCTGAATCTTCTTCAACAATAAAGTACCCACCAAGTAATTCTTCTAATCCAGTTGTTAGGACTTCAGTGACAAAGGCACTACCTGTTACCGGTGGTGTCACTCCTACATGAACCGGTATTCCTAAAGTAGCTACCCAAGTCCCAATTGAGACTGCTTTTTCACTCATTAATTCTGGGGCAGAGGCTACTAACGGTAGTTGATCTAGATCTACTCCCAGTTCATTAGCAATACTTACGGCTAAATCTACCCCTCTACTATTATCTACACAAGAACCCATGTGCCATATAGGCGGCAATGGAGCATCAAGACCAGCCTGCTGACCTAGTGCTGTCAAGACTTCTTTTAAACTTTCTCCTGCATAATCGATTGTAGCTTGGGAACTCATCAAAGAGTTCTTAGCAAAAGCCCCAGCTGCACATCCAGTAGCTAAAACTAAGATATTATCTTGTATAAGTCTAGTTGCCATTTCATAGAAGTTCTTATCCTGAGTTACTTTAACATTATTACAACCAGCAAATAGAACTATTCCTTTAATATTCCCATTAACAATATTGTCGATTAAAGGTTGTAACGGCTGTTCTGAATTTATTTGACTTAATAGATCTACAACTGCTTCCTTACTAAAACCAGCTATAGTCTGACTTGTTTCGGTTGGAATCTCTACCTTCTCCACTTCTCTTCTTTTAAAAGCTGCAATAGCTTTTCGCACAATTAATTTAGCATTTTCTGTAACTTCCGAAGAATTTAATTCAACATGAGTAGCTCCAGGAATCTTAGCATCAGGCATAGTAGTAAATAGTTCGGTATGATAACAATCACTTATCTTAGCCAAAGAAGGCATAATACACTGTACATCGACTACCATTGCTTCTATAGCTCCAGTTAGGATCGCCAATTCCTGCGATAAATAATTAGTTGCCAATGGAATACCTCTTCTTAAAAGCACTTCATTTCCTGTACAACAAACACCAACAATATTGATTCCATCTTTTGCTCCTGCCTGAATAGCTTCCTCTTCTAATTCATCTGCTACATCAACGATTATCTCACTCAATAGTGGGTTATGACCATGTACTGCAATATTGACAGCACCTTCATTAATTACACCTAAGTTAGATTCACTCACTACTGGTTCTGGAGTTCCAAATAAAACATCTGATAAGTTAGTAGAGATCTGCATCCCAGTATAATCACCCAAGCCACACTTCAAACCGGCTAATAATAGATTTAACGGGTCAGCATCTGTTCCAACATGAGTTCTAGACATAATATCAGTTACTGAAGATTCAATATTATTTAATGCAATATCTAACTCTTCTAATCTTTCTAAGCGAGTATCTGTTATAGTATTGGCTAGCCAATTACAAGGTTCATCCTCTATACGACTATAATCACCTAAAGTCTTATAAGCTACTTCTTCAACCAAATCCTCCTCACTCTTTCCCTCAACCTCATTAATCCCTATCTTTTTAGCAATATTCTTCAATTTCGCAATATCTTTTACCTGATAACTATCCACTTCATTATGTGCTACTTCTAATAATGTTTTAGCAATCTCCTTACCGTGAAGTGAATGGGCCGCCGTTCCGGATGCAATCATCCTTACTAAGTTACGAGCTACAATTGTATCTGCACTAGCACCACAGATACCTTCTTGCGGTCCAGCTCCATAAGGATCGATTCGACAAGGGCCTTTGATACAAAGTCGACAACAGATTCCCATCTCTCCAAAACCACACTGTGGCTGCATCGCTTCATAACGATCCCAAACTAAATCAATCCCTTCTTCTTCTGCCTTATTAATTAAAGAATGGTCAGAACAACTATAACATTTATCCATTAGTATCACCTCTTTTAGTATTTTAATTCTTCTCTAATCCTAAAGCATTAGTTGGACAAGCTGAAAAGCATGCTGGATCCTTTCCAACTTCTTGGCGATCCTTACATAGGTCACATTTCTTGGCTACCATTTCTGTTTCATCACCAACTAACTTTTCACCTAAAGTAATTACTTCGTAAGGACAAGCTTTAATACAAAGCTTACAAGCAACACATTTATCCTCATCTAAAATTATAACTCCATCTTCTCTATCAAAGGCATCCACCGGACAAGCCTCCATACATGCTGCTTCTTTACAATGACGACAATAATTAGGCTCTTTAACCCCTTCATTATTGATAATAAATATACGTGGATTCACCTCAATATTTAACTCATTAACTCTCTCCAAACCAATATCTTCAACTTGTCTTCGAGCACAAGCCAATTCACAATTCTTACAACCTTTACAGAATTCAGCATTACCACTAATAAATTCAATATTATTTCCTTCTCCCACTTCTCTTCCTCCCTTCTCGCATTTCAAAGTTTTATTCTTTATTTTTTGATATTGTTCGCCTTATTGTATTAAATATTGCAAATTTTATGCCAAAAAGAAAGAGCCCATTTTCTTAAGGAAAATGGGCTCTTTTGATTAATTATTCATTTTTGTCTGTCAAAATATTTGACAGTGTAAATGTCAAATTGACAATTATATGGAGATTAATAATCTATATCATATTTATTGAGTTTGTTATAAAGTGTCTGCCTAGATATTCCTAGCTTATTGGCTACTTTTGTTTTATTATGGTTATCCTCTTTTAAATACTTAATAATTAACTCTTTTTCTATCAGCTTAATCTTTCCTTCACCTTCATCCCCTATATCATATTTAAGCTCTTCTACCTCTTTATGATTATCAGTTTTCTTCAACTCTTCTAATATGTCATTCTTTTTAATCACCCTATCTTCAGTAGCAATCATAAGTCTCTTTAATACATTTTCTAATTCTCTTATATTGCCTGGCCAAGAATAATCTATTAATTCCTTCATTCCCTCTTCATTAATCTCTTTAATATTTATTCCTGCTTCCTTACTAAATTGAAGTAGAATATCATCAACCAAAGAAGGAATGTCCTGCCATCTTTCACTTAAAGAAGGTAAAGTTATATTAATTACATTTAAACGATAATATAGATCCTTTCTAAATCGACCTTCTTTAACCATTGCTTCTAAATCCTGATTAGTAGCTGCAATAATCCGTACATCAACCTCTTTGGTCTCTGTACTACCAATACGTTCAAACTTCTGTTCTTGTAAAAAGCGTAACAATTTAGCTTGCATTTTAATTGGTACTTCAGCAATCTCGTCCAGAAAGACTGTACCTCCATCGGCTTCCTCTATCTTACCGACCTTACCACCTCTTTTAGCTCCAGTAAAAGCTCCTGATTCATAGCCAAATAATTCTGCCTCAAAGAAGTTTTCAGGAATAGTTGTACAATCAATATAGAGAAAAGAATTATGGCTACGAGGCCCCTCTTGATGCATCCTTTTAGCTAACATCGTCTTACCAGTACCGCTCTCTCCTCTTAATAGAACAGTTGCATCAGTTTTAGCCACTTTTTTAGCATACTTTATTATTTCTTTCATCTTATCACTAGTCACAATCATATTATCAATTAATCTTTCTTTATTCTTCTGCTCTGTTACTTTATTCTTATAATACTTCATCTCTTTCTCTAAGAAAGTCATCTTATCTAATAATAACTTAATAAACTGCGACTCTACAGGAATTAGCTGTCTAATTACACCCTCTTCTTCCTTAAGTGGAGTTTCAAAGACAATATATGCCCCTTGGTCATTACTTTCTTTCCAAACCGCAGGTTCGTAACTATTTAACACTTCTTGATACTTAGTCTGCCAATTTAAATTCTTAATACTCCTCTTCTCAACCTCATAGATATTCTTACCTAAGAATTCTAAATAATTATCATTAATCTTAGTAACAACTCCATTACTATCAATTACTGCTAAACAATTAGGAATACTATCTAGAACTGTTTCGTTAAATTCATTTATCTCTTTTACATTCTTTAAAGCTTTATCTAACTGATTATTGACATTGGAAAAGCATTCTGTTTTATATTCAGCCTCTTTATACTTCTTAGCTAAATTCAAAGAATGTAAAGTTAAATCAACTACATTAGTTTCATTTTCACTAATATCATGACTAATCTTTTTCTTTGATTCTAGTTGACTATCTTTAATTAACTCAAATTCACAAAAATTATCACCTAGTCCACAGCATCTAGTTTCAACCGCTTCCACTTCCTGATTAATAATTGTACTTACTGCTCCACTAATTATTCCTGCTTCAAAATGACAGATATTCTTACCGATATAATCCATGCTACTACAAGTAAAACATTCATATAACCTAATAATTATCTTTTCTTCAGAAATTAAATTAACCCTGACTTGTCCAAGGCCTAACATCGATAATTTTTCAGTTAGTTGGTCATAACTACTAATATTTAATCTACTACCAATATTCTTAGCCGTATTATAGTACATCTCTTCTATAACAACATTTGACTGCTGTTCTGAATTTAATATATTAAGTGCATCTTTAAGATTATTCTCTAAATTACTATAAGTTTCAAATTCATTTTTAGCAAACATTGAGTTCTTCCTCCTTGATTCATAGCTTTTAAATAATTAATCATTTAATTCTCTTATTTAGCACTCCTATGTCGATTATATCAGAAATTTGTCGTTAGTTCATCCCTTAACCAAACATTTATAAATTATTTCTCAATTACTATTTTACAAATATATCTCGTGTTGTAACATTTTGGTATCATAATCATATATTATATTAAATCTATTAAACAAAGGAGGAATTTATTCATGTCTTATAAGAATAAGTACAATGATCAATATAAGAACAAATGCAAAAAGAAGTTCAAGAGAAATCAAAAGCAAAAACCACTTTTCAGTTGTGAAAAATTTAAAGTGTTAAAGGTAATAGGTGAGGAAGTAGTGCAAGTTGTTTCTGATTCAATAGATGAATTAGACTTTCCAGCACAAGAAGTCTTAGATGTAGACTTTGAATTAATTAATACTGAAGATCATATCTTTACTGATAAAATTGTAAAGCAAGGTACTATCCGCAAACGAATCGAATATTGTGATATAGATGGGATCATTCGTTGTGAGTTTGTAGACATTCCTTTCACTGCAACTGCTGAAATCGATGGCGTAGACCCAGATTTAGAATTAGAAATTCAAAATGAACTCATTCTTGCAGAGACTGACTTTAATTTAATTAATCCTACTACCTTAAATGAAAAAGTAGTATTTGAAATTAAAATTAAGGTAAGTACTTGGGTACAGAAAAAATTAAAGGTATGTAATACTAATATAGTAAGTCACAATATAATCTCTAATTAAGCCATCAATTGAAAAACGGTCCCTTGCAAGGGACCGTTTTTACTTAGGATCAATATCCAAAACTACAAATCAATATTTACTTATCAAGTAATCTTCCATTATATTTGCTTGGCAATAAATTAAGAATAATAGAAGTTATCAAAAGTGCTCCCGCTACTATCCAACCAATCTTTAACCCACTTAGCGGATAGCCTCCATACGGCTGTTTGAATTCTGTAATCAATGACTGTCCTAACATTACTATTAAGAATAATGGAGTTACGTATTTAATCATAATATCCCACCAATTTCCAATCTGAAAGTTAGAAATGGGATTAAAGAAGTTACGCAATCTTTCTGCACGATAGTACCAACCTAAAATAATTGCTTCTAACATTCCGATGATAGCCACTCCAAACTGCATATTGTAGTGATCAATTACATCTAAGAAATAGAGCCCAGCTCCAGTAGTAAAGATAATACTACCTAAAAAGCCTAAACCACACACAATAACCGCCGCTTTCTTTCTACTTAAACCAAACTTATCCATTAACGGTGCTACTACCGCTTCCACCATAGAGATACTAGATGAAATTCCAGCAATTGCTAAAGCAAGAAAGAAGATAACACCTAAAGTAGTTTGAAAAGTCGGTAACATGTTAATTGCTTTTGGAAAAGCTACAAAAGCCAAACCGATACTCTGCGCTACTACGTCTTGAATTGGCTGACCAGTCTCCGCTGACATATAACCAAGAATACCAAAGACTCCAATTCCAACTATAAAACTAAATCCACAATTAGCTAAACTAGTAATAAATGCATTATTAACTACATCTGACTTCTTTGGTAGGTAGCTTGCATAAGTAATCATAACGCCAAAACAGATACTTAAAGTAAAGAAGATCTGACCATAGGCTGCTAACCATACCTTAGGGTCTAATAAAGCTGTAAAGTCAGGCTCTAAAAACTTATTAATTCCTTCCATAGCACCTGGTAATGTAATACCGCGAAAAGTAATAATTAACATTAAAATCGCTAAAACAGGCATAAATATCTTAGACGCTTTCTCTAAACCAGCCTCAATTCCATTATAAATAATAACAAAATTAATAATCCAAACTAAAACCACCGTTCCTAATATCGACCCATTAATTCCACCTATTTCACTTAAACCCGAAGTTAAACCTAAGTGGGTCCCATAAAGAAAAGACTCCGGATTACTACCCCATGCTTGTGTAAATGCATAATAAAGATACTTAAAACTCCAACTAATAATCACCGAATAATAAGTGATTAAGACAAAAGTAACCAATGTGGACCACCAACCAACCCATTCCCACTTCTTATCAACTTTAGCAAAAGATAAGATAGATGAACCTCGCATCTTCTGTCCAAAACTAAATTCAAGAATTAATAATGGAATCCCTGTCGTTAATAAGGCAAAGAAGTAAGGAATTAAGAATGCTCCTCCACCATTCTCATATGCCACATAACTAAAACGCCAAATATTCCCTAATCCAACTGCTGAACCGATCGTCGCTAAAATAAATCCAAGTCTTGACCCCCATTGATTATCACTCTGCTCCATACTCTACTCCTCCTTTTACTATGTTTAATTACTATATAATGAAAAATCACCTTCAAATATATCAGTTTTATACTCTAATGTCAAGTAAACTCGAATTATGAATTAGCACAAACTATTTATCAATAATAGTTGACAATTAAAGTAAAAGCTAATAAACTATTGATAGTCGGAGGTGGCAATGATGAGAATTGGAGGAAGAGCATATAAAAATGGTGTTCGCCTTTTTGGACAAAGATATTCTGTTAAAGCTTATTATGAAGATGATCAATTAAAATATGAAATTGGTGAAAATACCTTAATTAATAATAAATTATATCTCTTAGCAAAAAAAATACCATTTCTCAGAGGTATGATTAGTATTATCTTTTCACTTATCTTCTTTCTTAAAGAAGCAATCCAAAAACCAAAAAAGTTTTGGCCTATCTTAGTTATAATCATCATAAATATCGGTTTAGAAATCTATTTTCGATTACAACCGGATAATATGATAGGGAGTAGTCTATTCATCACAGTTTCACCTTATATGCTTCCTATTTATTTATTTGGTATCGCTTGTTTAGTTATGTTACTAAGAATGACCATCTTAAAAGAAATATTTAAATTCCACGGTGCAGAGCATAAAGCTGTTAATTATTACGAATCTAACTACCAAGGTAGATTAAGCTCCCATTCAAGATTAGCAAGACGATGCGGAACTAATCTCGTCGTTTTTTATTTATTGGTCGTCACTATTCTAGAAACCTTAGGTATAACTTTTAATGTCTATTTAGAAAGTTTAATTGCTATTGGTATAGCTTACGAAATAATCTTAATTTCACCACAGCCTATTCTCTCAATACCTTATCTAGTACAAAGATTTACTACTATCGAACCGAGTCCAAAACATCTGAATGCTGCTAAAACAGCATTAAAGATCTTAATTAATATGGAAAAAGGAGAAAAATTACAGATAATAGCCTAAAAAGATCCTCACTGGATATCCAGTGAGGATCTTTAAATTCTAAGCTAACTATTAATTTAGAAATAACGTTCTAGTAAACCTTTTAATGCACGAGCATGGCGAGCTTCATCTTTAGAAGATTCATCTAAAACATCATGTGCCGGGTCAATACCAGCTTCTTTTGCTGTAACTGCACCTTCTCGTTTACCTTTATTGGCCATCTGTTCTCCTTTTAACATCTTCTCAATGTTTTCTTTAGTACTTTCAGATATCTTACCATTTAACTCTGCAAATCTTGCAGCATGAGCAGCTTCCTCTAGAGCTATTCTCCTTAATACTTCAGCCACTTCTGGCAATCCTTCACGCTGTGCCTGTCGAGCCATTGCTAAGTACAGACCAACTTCCATTGACTCCCCTTTAAATTCATTATTAATAGCTTCCTCTACTTCAGTTCCCTTAGTCACACCCAACTTGTTCTCATTAATTAAATCCATAAATAACTCCTCCTTTAGTATTTTGATTCTATTAAGTTTATTATGTAAGTTTAAGAATTAATCAGTAATAGTAATAATTACTGATTACATGTATAATTATATATAACTAACTTAATTTTGTCAAGACTTATCATTAATTTTTTTCTTGAAATTTTGTCGAATCTTTCTAATACTCTATTATATACATTTAATTAATAAATTATAATGCCAAATAAAAACTAAGTAAAGTAATCAATCTTAGCATTAGGAAACTTAATCTCAATCTGTTCAGTAATAAAACGCTTTAATTCATCAGCAACCTCATCTTGATAAACATATTTACCAAACCCCTTGTGCTTAGACTTTTCTTTATCTAACTTTAACTCTGTATCAGGATACCTTGCTTCAATAAGATTTTTAGAACGAGTACTGAATCTAAACATAATTAATTCAAAAGTTAAATCATCTTCAATTGACTGGAAACAAATTTTTACCACTCGATCTAACATTTCCTTATAAGCATCTTTCCAGCCATCGTGAGCAATAATCGGAGCAATCATAAATCCAACTGGATAACCGGCTTTTTGTAATTTATTTGCTGCTTGCAATCTTAAAGTTAAGGAAGGAGTAAAGTTCTCAAAAGTCTTAATAACATAACTAGAATTAATACTAAATCTAAACTTGATATTTTCATTATGCTCTAAATTCAAAAGAGAATCTACATTATCAAACTTAGTAGCTACCCTTAGCTTGGCATCTTCTCGTTTAGCAAAGAATTGGACCATTCTCTTTAACGCCCCAGTAATATGTTCAACTGCGACTGGATCAGAAGAGCTACTGGCTTCAAAAGTAGTAATCTCTTTATCATTCTTCTTAATATGTTTCTTTATTGCTTCTAAAATCTCTTCTAAATTAACATAGACTCTAACATATACCGCTGAACCTAAATTAGTTGCTAAATAACAATACTCACACTTTGCAGGACAACTAGTACTTGTCACTACCCGATAATCAGCTGATGGTTGACAAGATTTAAAGTTTAGCGTCTTCTTAACGCCTACCACTAAAGTATTCTTAGCTTTTTCAAATAATTCTAGTGGTGTCATCTCCTCTTCCCACTTAACCCTATTATGTGATTCAATCATTCTAATAGGTACACCCTTTGATTCATATTTATTCTTAATTTCTCTTCCTAATTTATAGTCTAAGGCCGCCTCTTCTATTAAGACTAATTCGGGCTCAAATGGTTTCATATTTTAACTCCTTCTTCCAATTCAAATTCCGTATCACTTAAATCATCAATTAATATCTGATACAATTTATGGGCTTTCTGCCCTTTAAAAAACTCAAAATTGAGAATATAATTACAATGTGGACAGGTATCAACAATTACAATTTCCGTTGGAGGAACTGGATTCTCTTTAATATAAATTAGACTTTGATGAGGCAAACGAACAATTCGACAACTTTCTGATAAGTTAGTATCACAAGAAGGACAGGCAGTATACTTCTCTTCTATTTTAGAAATAACAGTAGCTAATTGATCAGTCTTTAAGTTAGATAGTAAACATTTTTGTTCATCAATAATCTCTCTAGTAGTCTCTAACAATAACTCTTCATTACTAAATCCTAATTGGTCAGAACAAACATCTTCTGTATCCCTATTTAATTCATCTAATAATTTATGAGCTTCTTGTAATTCAATTGTTACCTCTTTTATTAAACGATCAATTAACATTTCTTAACTTCAACCCCTCAATCAAAATATCAATTTTATGAATCTGTAATTATTATTCTGATTAATTAAAGAAAATATTATACTTTTAAAAAATTCCTTAATTACACATAAAAACATCTGCATTAAAATGCAGATGTTTTTCTATAATCTTTCATATCTTAAATTTTAATCTAATAAATGTTCTACCACTTCTAACGGTAAATCTTCAATTTCTTCTTTAATCTCTAACTCTTCTTCTTTTCTTACATCCTTTTTATTAACTTCCTTAATAACCACTTCAGCTATTTTATTAGCCACTTCTACATCAAATGGAGAGGGAAGAATTTTTTTAACTGTAACTTTCTTTACTAAATTAGCCAAAGCCTTAGCTGTAATAATCTGAATACTTAAAGATAAATTGGTAGCTCTAGCAGCTAATAACCCTCTAATTAAACCAGCAAAGACTAATTGATTATTGATTTGATTACTATCTTGCCCAAAAGCGGTAGCTACTATCTTTGCGCCACCTTCTTTAGCTAATTTCGGTTCAATCTCCGGTACCGGTGTAGCCAAAGCAAAAATAATTGGATTCTTTCTCATCTTCTTAATAAAATGCTGTTCTAATACATCGCCTACGGAGACTCCAATAAAGACATCAGCATCAATTAAAGCTGTCTCTAAACTACCAGATTTAATATTCACTCTAGAATTCTTAAGCATATCACGCTGAGCAAAATTTAATTTTTTACTATTTAAAGTTAAGACCCCTTCTTTATCACATAAAACTACTTCCCCTATGTCAACTGCTAATAATAACTTAGTAATTGCCAATCCTGCAGTTCCTGCCCCATTAATAACAACTTTCAATTCTTCTAAATTCTTATCAACTATCTTTAAAGCATTATATAAAGCCGCTAATACTACTATTGCTGTCCCTTGCTGGTCATCATGATAAATAGGAATTTCTAATTGACTCTGTAACCTCTGTTGCAGTTCAATACATCTTGGTGCAGCAATATCTTCTAAAAAAATAGCACCATAAGTAGGAGCTAACCCCTTAATCATAGTTACTAACTCTTCAACTCCAGTCGCATCCAAACAGATAGGAACTGCTTCTACCTTTCCGTGTCGTTCTAATAACCTTGCTTTACTCTCAACTACTGGCAAAGCTGCCTTAGGATCTACTATGCCTAAATCTAATACTGCTGAGCCATCGGAAATTACAGCTACTCTCTTACCCTTATTAGTATACTTATAAACTTTATCAAAATTTTTCATGATCTCTGAAGATTGTTTAGCATAATTAATCTGTCTATCTTTCTTCGTTTTTTCCTTCTTCTTGGTCTTTCGTAATTTTTTTTCCTTTTCCTCTGGAGTTTCATAACCCATTAAGGCATCCTCTTTAATAATCATCTAATTAGTATCCCCCTTAGAAGTTACAGGTATTTAAAGTCTTACTTTATCCTATGATTACTTTCTTCATTTGAGATATAATTCCTGCAAAAAGAATAAAATCATCAATTTATTCCAAATGATTAATAATTATATTACTAAACCAGAAAAATATAACAAATATGCTAAATTATATACTTGCAATATTTTAACCACAAAAAGATCATTTTATTGTTAAAAATGATCTTTTTGTGGTTTTAAGCATCTATAATATTTTTAATCAAAGCTTAGCTTACAAGTATTCATTCTATTTAAAGATAGCATAAATAGCGGCTAATAAAGCTAAGACAGCAATCCCAATTCCTAAATAAGGAATAGCAGATAAGCTTTCAGCAGCAGTCTTATCTTCACTGCCTCCAGTAGCTTTAATTTCAGCTACCATATCATTAAATTCAGCTTTATTTTTAGCTAATTCATAAAATCCATGCCACTGAACATAATCCGGTCCCTGCATAAATGCCCCCATCCTAGCTCTTCTACCTTCATGATGCCAAAGCTCAAAATACTGATAGTCTATTGCTTCATCAAACTTCTTTTTAGTAATTAAACCCCTTTCTTTCAAGTCATTATACGTCTTAGTTACTGGCTTATAATACTCTTCATTATATAACTCAACTACAGCATCAGCTTGTGTATACATTCCGTCTACCCATTGTGAACTATGACATTGACGACAAACTTCTTTCATCTTACTTCTTTCTTCTTTCCAATTATCAGTATGACTAGATAATGGTGTTTCTAACTCCCAAGAAAGTCGTTCACTGATATTATGTGTTTCTTCAGTATCCCCTAATCCAGACATATGACAAGTTGCACAGGTAGGGGCTCGATAGTTCTCTACTCCCCATTCTCCAACCGGAGCAGTCCAGTTCCATTTATCTCCTTCAGCTGAATAAATGGCACCATGTTTTGATTCCTGATAGATCTCTTTTTGTGGATGATCAGGTCCAACATGACAGGTATAACAAGCTTCTGCTCGTCTTGCTTCTTCAATTGAAAAGACATGTCGAGTATGGCAAGCCGAACAAGTTCCTCTACTACCATCAGGATTAATCCTTCCAATTCCAGTATTAGGCCAAGTCATCGGGTCTAACTTACCATTCTCTAAAACCTTAACTCGACTACCATGGCACTGTTCACACCCAGCATGACTCGATGCTTCCCCTTGAACTTTATATGCTAAATAATTTGGGTCTTTATTCTTCTCCTCAAAAGCAATTACAAATTCTGCCCCTTTTTCATGTAAACTATTATTAAATTCTTCTACGTGCTCTGAGTGACACTTAGAGCAGTCTTTTGGTGAAACTATCGGCGAAATATATACATCATCATAATGTTTTTGCGCGTCTTTATCACTCTTCTTAGCTTGATGACAGGTATAACAGCCTACTCCGTTCTTTGAATGTTTACTCTTCTCCCATTCATCAATAATATTTGGAGTCTGTCCTTGATGACAACTTAGGCATTTATCATCTTTCGCCTGGGCTAAGGTTAATTGAGATGTACTTAATAGAATGATAATTAACAGTAAAATAATCATGAAACCCTTATTGAATCTGAATTCTGATTGCAAAGTATCTCCTCCCTCATAGTTAGATGCTTTTCTATAATATTTACTAACTAAGAAGAATTTATGTATATATTTAATTTTTTTCTACTATATACATAATTCGTGAAGAATTATAACTCGGTTTCTGCCAAGTAAAGGCCTCATAATAATCAACTACTTTAAATCCAGCTTTTCTCAAAGCCATTAATACATCACCTTCTGAATAATGTTTCTCTTTATGTACCTCTTTAAAACGTTGGTATAGTCCATCCTCTCCCTTAATAAACCCAGTCAAATCAATCGTCCAAATATCAGTTAATGGATCATAATCAGTCTGCCACGCCAAAAACCTTTCTTCTTCATCAATAATCGTTACTCCTTCTTCCTCCTCAGCTTCTTGAAAACGATTAACTGAATTAAGGTCAAAAATAAAATAACCTCCATCAGCTAAATTATTATATACTGAACTAAAGACTTTAGATAACTCCCCCAAAGAAAGTATATAATTCATACCATCATGATAACAGACAACTAAGTCTACTTCTTCTGGTAAGGATAATTCTTTCATATCCTGCTTTAAAAATGTTATATCCATATCAAAAGCTTTTACCTTTTCATCGGCTATCTCTAACATATCCTTAGAAATATCAACCCCATAACTCTTAATACCTAGCTTAGCAAATGGAATTGTAGTCTTTCCCGTCCCACAGGCTAAATCCGCCACTTTATTAGGTTGAAAATCTATCTTATCTAAAATCTTTTGTATATATTTAAACCAGTCATCATAATCAATTTCAGCTACTAAATAATCATAAATATTAGCTAATTCCTGATACTCTTTCTGAGCCTCCCCCATTGTTCACTACTCCTCTCTTTTCAGTACCTATAGCTTAAATTTATTAACTGTCAATTCTCAACTATTAATATCATCTCATTCAATCTCTTCTTGTAAAATAGCACTTAATAACTTCACACCATACTCTACATCTCCACAATCAACCATCTCACTTGGAGTATGAATATAACGAGCTGGAATCGATAAGACTCCTGTTGGAACTCCGCCTCGAGTTAAGTGAATACTCCCAGCATCTGTACCACCAAATTCTAAGACTTCAAATTGATAAGGAATTTCTTCACGTTCTGCTACTTTTACCATCAACTCTTTAACCTTAGGATGAGTAATTAAAGAGCGATCTTTAATTTTAATTGCTGGACCTTCTCCCAAAGAAACCGCCATAATCTTTGCTTCTGGAGTATCCCCAGTAGCTGTCACATCCACCGCAATACCAAAATCTGGAGCAATACCAAAAGCTGAAGTTTGGGCACCGCGAATCCCGACTTCTTCTTGCACAGTAAAGACAAAGTAGGTATCATTTGCTACCTCTTTTAAGCCTTTAATCGCTTCTATTAATATTGCACATCCCACTCTATTATCTAATGACTTAGCTACCAATCTCTTATCTAAATCAGAAAATTCACGTTTATAAATAGCTACATCTCCAATCTGAACCTTTTCCTTTACCTCTTCTTCATTACTTAGACCAATATCAATATACATCTTACTTAACTTTAATTCTTTAATACTATCTAATTTCTCCTTATCAATCACACCTTCAACACCATTGCCAAAGATAACTCTTTCTCCTAATAGAACATACGGTGATACCCCACCAACATTAGAGAACCTAATAAAACCATTCTCATCAATATGTGTTACAATCAAACCTATTTCGTCCATATGAGCAGCTAACATCACCTTTTTATCACTATTACCGCTCTTAAAAGCGATCATATTCCCCATCTTATCTATTTTAACTTCATCTACTAAACTTTCTATTTCATTCTTAATTAGCTCTGTCACGTTCTTTTCATGTCCCGATGGTCCATAAGTTTCAGTCAACCTTTTAATTATCTTTTTCAAAGTTAAAACCTCCTGACGATAATCTTTTACAGAATTCATTAAGTAAATTCTTAGTAGCCTCATAATCATCTAAATTTAATAGAGAGGCTGGTGAATGAATATAACGAACCGGTACCGAAACAACCGCTGTTGGAATACCTTCCTTTAAAAGATGAATACGTCCTGCATCAGTTCCGGCTGCCGTTGAACGTCTAAATTGATAACCTATATTTGTATCTTCCGCAGTCTCAATAATACTTTGCATCAAACCCCGATTAGGAATTATTGTCATGTCCATCATTGTTAATGCTGGCCCTTCTCCTACCGTTGTAGAATAAACATGTTCCTTACTACCAGGTACATCAGAAGCTGTCGTGCCTTCTATTACTATCGTTAAATCTGGGTTAATATCATAAGCTGCTACCCCAGCACCTCGCAATCCTACTTCTTCTTGAACAGAGAATACACCATATAAAGGAAAATCGTAGTCATTTCTTAATAATTCCATTAGAACTGAACAACCTACCCGATCATCAAATGCTTTTCCTTTCACTGTTTTCGGACCTAGTTGAGAAAACTTAGTAGCAAAAGTAGCAGTATCACCAATATTCACTACTTTTTTTGCTGCTTTATCATCTTTGGCGCCAATATCAATATATAGTTGTTTAATCTTAAGTGGCCTCTTTCTTTCGCTAGGTCTTTGTAAATGAATAGCTTTAGCTCCAATCACCCCAGGTATCTTATCCTTACCGACTACTACCTTCTTAGAAACTAAAACTCTTTTATCAATACCACCAATTGGTTTAAAGCTCAACAGACCATTCTTCTCTACCTTAGTAACCATCAAACCTATCTCATCCATATGCGCCGCCAAAAGTAATGTTGGCAATGAAGAATCTCCTTCTTTATGCACAATTAAATTGCCTAAAGCATCTGTCCTTATTTCATCAACATGCTCTTTTATCTCTTCTCTAATTAAATCCCGGATTTCATATTCCGCACCGGAAACCCCAATAGCTTCTGACAATTCTGCTAAAAGCATCTTAACCCCTCCACAAATTCAGAGTCAACTTGACTAATAAAATTAGCTAACAAACGTCCACCTTTCTTAATGTCATTCAGGTCTAAAGTTTCTACTGAAGTATGCATATACCGTAATGGAATCGAAACTAAAGCAGTAGGAATCCCACTCCTGGTAACCTGAATCGCAAATGCATCTGTTCCCCGCGGGCTAGTAGAAGTTCCTATCTGATATGAAATATCAAATTCTTGAGCTATTCTTTTCAATTTCTTATGCAACTTAGGATGAACTTGTGGTCCTAAAAAGATTACTGGTCCCTCTCCTAAATTTGCAGTCTCCTCATCAGAAACTCCAGGCATCTCTCCATGACAGACATCGATAGCAATCCCAATATCAGGAACAATACCATAAGTACTAGTAGTAGCTCCTCTAACTCCAACTTCTTCTTGAACTGTTGCTACCCCATATACATCTGATGCGTGCTTTAAACGCTGTAATTCCTTCAAACATTCTAGAACCATAGTTACTCCAGCTCTATCATCTAAAGACTTACCACTAACTCTATTACCTTCTAAATCACAAAATTCTCTAGTAACTACTATTAAATCACCAACCTCAACTAAGCCCTTTACCTCTTTAACATTTCTCCCCAGGTCTATATACATATCTTTTAACTTTATTGCTTGCTTCTGCTCTTTCTTATCTTGAACATGAGGTGGTTTAGCGCCTATAATTCCCTTTACAACTTCTTTCCCATACACTAATACCTCTTGACCTACTAAAGTTCTTTGGTCAATACCTCCAACTGTAGTAAACTTCAAAAATCCTTTCTCATCTATCTCTTTAACCATTAGACCTATTTCGTCTATATGAGCTGCTAACATAATTTGAGGCTTATCAGACTCTTTACCTTCTCCCCGCTTTAAAGTAATTAAATTTCCTAAAGCATCAGTTCTGCTTTCGTCAATATAATCACCAAAAACCTCTTTAACAGCTTTTGTTATTTCTTCCTCTGTCCCAGATACTCCTGTCTTATTAGATAAACTCTTTAAGAAATCTTTACTTTCCAAACTTAATCCTCCCTCCAAAAATAAATTAATACTTGTGGCTGAATAATTAATTATACTCGAAATTTAATTATGTAATCTGCTTACTTAAAAAATTACCAACTTAACTCAATCATTCTCCAAAAGGCAAAATAATCCTTTAAAATATTAAAAAGAAGACTTTAATTAAGCTTTTCTTTCAATATAGACTAAAAGAACATCTTTAATCATATTATAAATTTAAAATCAAATATTAGATTTTAAATTGACGAATATAAAAT
>Ga0079294_100055_pt1 | contig 23324 bp, 17 predicted proteins | sample Wag4S2014_12_3_FD_74790 | JGI IMG/M metagenome (GOLD analysis project Ga0079294, IMG submission 74790) | Deep subsurface shale carbon reservoir microbial communities from Ohio, USA - Utica-2 Time Series 2014_12_3 | ecosystem: Environmental > Aquatic > Deep subsurface > Shale gas/oil reservoir >... | reverse complement strand
CCTTTTTTGCGTAATCTGTGGATAATCTATTTTAATCAATTGTTAAGGTTAATTGTCCACAATTTTAGGTGTTGATAATTTTCATATTATTTACTTTAAAAAATGGGGAAACTCTATTTAATTATGCAAGAGCCTTAATTAATATTTTTTCATAATTACATCAATTTATCCAAGTCTCTTTACATCATATCCATCCTTTTTCAAGGCATTAATAACCTCGTGGATATGTTCTGAATCTTTAGTCTCTAATACTAACTCTACTTCTGCTTGCTTTAAAGAAATGTCAGGGTTTAACCGATCATGATTAACTGATACTACATTTGCTTCAGTTGTACTTACAATACTTAATAACTTCTCTAATGCACCTGGAGTGTCTGGCAGAGAAGTAGTTAATAATACTCTTCTTCCTGCTTTAATCATTCCTCGGTCAATAATAGTAGAGATCATATCTAAATCAATATTACCACCACTTAAGACGATAGCTATCTTTTTACCATGTAATGATATCTTATCATTTAGAACTGCTGCTAACCCGGTAGCTCCTGCTCCTTCAACGATTAGCTTAGATCTTTCTGCTAATAACGAGATTGAATGTGCAATCTCTTCTTCATCTACAGTAGCCACATAATCAACATATTTAGAAGTAATTTTATAAGTTAAATCGCCAGGTCTTTTAACTGCAATTCCATCAGCAATTGTATTTACTGTCTCTAAAACTACTGGTCTACGCCTTCTTAATGAGGCTTTCATTGAAGCAGCTTCTCTGGCTTCTACACCGATAATCTCAACATTCGAATTTGTTTCTTTGACCGCAATAGCAATTCCAGATATTAGCCCCCCACCACCAATCGGTGCAATAATTACTTCTACATCTGGCAGTTCTTCTAAAATCTCTAAGCCAATAGTACCTTGTCCAGCAACTATATCCGTATCATTAAAAGCCGGAATTATTGTAGCCCCTGTCTTTTGAGCATATTCTTCTTCTTTTTCATGAGCAGCATCGTAGGTATCTCCACTTAAAATCACTTCTGATCCGTATTCTTGAGTAGCTTTGACCTTAGCAATTGGAGCTCCTTTAGGCATAATGATAGTAGATTTGATACCTAATTGGCTAGCTGCTAATGCCACTCCTTGGGCATGATTTCCAGCTGAAGCAGCTACCACTCCTCTTTCCTTCTCTTCTGCAGTCAAGTTGGACAACTTATTATATGCCCCTCTAATCTTAAAAGAACCGGTCCGTTGTAAATTTTCTGGTTTTAAATAAATTTGATTTCCACTTATCTCACTAAATGTCCTAGAATAGTCTAATTCTGTCTCGTTGATGATATTCTTCAACTTCTCTTTAGCAGCTTTAATCTCTTCTAAAGTTACTACATCCATTAGAACCACCCCTTAAATTTATCCACCTTACTCTATCTCTTTTAAATAATTATATATAGTATACCGCGATACTCCCAAATTATCAGCTATTACTTCAACAGCACCTTTAATCATACAGACTCCTCTTTAATCTAAGAATTTAATTACTTATATACTCCTTTAATTATTAAATAAGAAGAGGCTTAAGCCTCTTCTTATTTATAGGTATTTATTTATTCTTAATCCAATAACTCCTCTGGGTTATAATAATCTAAATCAAATGCTTCAGCTACAGCTTTATATGTTACTTTACCATCATAAACATTTAACCCCTTTAATAAGGCAGAATCATCTAATAAAGCGTCTTTATATCCTTTATTAGCAATCTCAATTGCATAAGGTAGCGTTACATTAGTTAGAGCATAAGTAGAAGTCCTAGCTACCGCTCCAGGCATATTAGCTACTGAATAGTGGACTACTCCGTGTTTAGTAAATACCGGTTCATCGTGAGTAGTTGGGTAAGTTGTTTCTACACAACCTCCTTGGTCAATAGCTACATCAGCAATTACTGCTCCTTCTTTCATATCCTTTATCATATTCTCAGTAACTAAGTGAGGCGCTTTAGCTCCCGGAATTAAAACTCCTCCAATTACTAGATCGGCTGCTATTACTTCGTCATAGATATTATACTTATTAGACATTCTTGTCTTTACATTGCCATGAAAGATATCATCTAAATATCTCATCTGTTCGGCATCAATATCAAGTATAGTTACATCTGCTCCTAAACCTAATGCCATCTTAGCTGAATTGATTCCTACAACTCCACCACCAATAACTACTACTTTTGCTGGTGTTACACCTGGTACTCCACCAAGCAGAACACCTCGTCCACCTTGTGGCTTTTCTAAAAATCTTGCTCCCTCTTGTGTAGCTAGTCTACCAGCTACTTCACTCATTGGAGTCAATAACGGTAAAGAACCATCTGCTAACTCAACTGTTTCATAAGCAATAGAAACAACCTTCTTCTCCATCAACGCTTCAGTTAACTCTTCCTCTGCTGCTAAATGTAAATAAGTATATAAAATCTGCCCCTCCTTAAACAAGTCATACTCTTCTGATAGCGGCTCCTTAACCTTCATAATCATATCTGCTTGAGCAAAAACTTCTTCATTAGTATCTAATATCTTTGCTCCTGCCCCCTTATAGTCTGCATCAGGAATTCCACTACCTTCACCTGCCGACTTCTCAATAATTACTTCATGTCCTTCGTTAGTTAAGGCCTCTACTCCTGCTGGAGTAATTGCTACTCTGTTTTCATTATTCTTAATCTCTTTTGGTACACCAATAATCATTTTAACTCCTCCCTTTCATTATATTAAAATTAAATTACAAATAATTTACTTCATAATCAACCTTTATTCTTTATATTATATTTAGCACCATCCTAACTAGTCTTTCCTTATGTACACTATATTAAAATGAGACAATAGAATAAAGATGATTATTTTTCCGACAATTTGAAATGCACTTTGTTCTTTCGACTTCCTTATCTATATTATATCTCTTTTCAACAAAATTTCAAAGAATTATTAAAGAATTTTAATAGCATCTTTCATTTGTTTTAGATAAAAAAAGCTACCAGCAATCATTGGTAGCTATAATATCTATATTTATTACTATAATATTAGTAATTTGCTACTATCTTACCTAAAGCCATTGAAGTTAATTTATTTAAATAATCGTCAGCACGTGAAGACATTGCTACTGGAACCTTAGCTCCCATGACAATACCAGCAATCTTAGTATCAGCATAATAGGTTAAAGCCTTGTAAAGAACATTTCCTACTTCTATGTAAGGAACTAAAAAGATATCCGCCTGCCCGGCTACTATACTCTCAATCCCTTTTCTCTCCTTAGCTTTAAGACTAACAGCATTATCAAATGCTAATGGTCCATCGACAATACTACCTTTAAACTTTCCTTCTCTACTCATCTTAGCTAAATTAGCTGCATCCAAAGTGGCGGGCATCTTATCATTTGGCTTCTCTATAGCCGCTAAAGCAGCTACTTTAGGCTGTTCTACACCCAAAGCCTTGACCATTTGCACTGCATTCTGTGTAATATGTACCTTTTCTTTTAGGTTAGGATTGATATTGATTGCTGGATCAGTCATAAATAGCAATTTATCTTCTTTTGGAATATCTAAAGCAGCTACATAACTTAGTAATTGACCTGTCCGCAAACCAAAATCTTGATTAAGAACAGCTTTTAAAATAGTAGCACTACTTACTAAACCTTTCATTACAAAGTCAGCTCTTCCGATATCAACCTGCTTTACAGCTTCTAAAGCTGCAACATCATCATCTTTTACATCGATAACTCTATCTTCAACTAGTTTATAATCTACTTTATCAGCCTCTATTGCAATTCTCTGTTTATCCCCTACTAATATTGCTTCAATCAGACCTTCGTCCTCACCTACTTTAACTGCTTTTAAAGTGTCAACATCATAAGGTGCTGCAATTGCTACCACACTCGTCTCTAATTCTCTTGCCTGAGTTAATAATTCGTCGAAATTATTTATCAATTCCGTTACCTCCCCAATACTCTAATTCTCTCTACTTATCTATTAGTCACTTAATTACTACTTCCTTGCATAAGTTTTAAATTTTAAAATACCTACTTTAAGTTATTTAGTTATTTATTCCCTATCTCCTTCTTTTAAACCTTTAATTTCCCATTTTTCATAATTATCTGGTCATCTATTTTTAGAGTTGGCTCTTTTATAATCCCATCCAAATGAGAATCGACCTCTACCTTTCCTCCAAAGGAGCTATTATCACCAATCGCTACATGGATAGTGCCTAATACTTTTTCATCCTCTAGTACAACACCAGTTAAGATAGCCTCATCATTAGTCCCAATCCCTAATTCAGCAATATTTCTAGCTTCTTTTCCATATTGATCTACAATTTCTTTTAACTTATCAGCATCTTTTCCACCTTCGATCTCTACTGCATAACCATCTTCTACAATTAAAGTTATCGGTTCTTCTAATACTCCAATTCCAGACATCGCTCCATCAATTACTATCTTTCCTGATGCAGTACCTTCCAATGGTGCTAAATAAGCCTCTCCAGCAGGCAAATTACCAAAATCACCTTTTTGATGGTAAATACCTGTATCTGGCTTGCCTTCTCTTCCTTCTAATGACATCTTAAGGTCAGTACCTATCTCCGTTGTTAGGTGGGCTACTTGACCTTCATTCAATATTTCAGCTATTTTAATACTTCTCTCTTTAATCTTCCCATAATCAGCAGTTAGAGTCCGTCCCATAATCTCTTTTGTAATCATCGGTAATGTAGCAGCTCTAGTCCCATTAGCATTAGCTTCTTTACGTGCTTTAGTATGTGATAATGACTTAGAAGTTGGCATTAAAGCTACATCAACCTGCTTTAGTAGATCAGTTATTTGCTTTGGTGGTTCTGCTCCATGATTAGCCCGAGGAGTAATCTCAGTAAAAATAGCTTCTTTAGTTACCTCTTTAGCTGCTACAAAAAGTGCTTGTCCAATCTCACGTAACGGTTCATCAGTAATGATTAATACCGTCTCATCCTCTTTAACTCCCATACAATCATTAATTGCAATATTTGCGGCTTCTTTTAATTTATTCATTCTTATTTTCCACTCCTTTTTATATAAACAAATTCCATAATTAGACTTCAAGCATAATTAACACGATTTTTTCAGCGTCAACAATTAATTATGCAAGAGTCTTATATGTAAATTAATCAGACTACCTCAAGTTTAAAGGTAGCCTGACTATAGTATCTTCATTTTTTTACAATATTAAACTTATATATATTTATTCTTCTCTAAGCTTAGCACCTATTGAGTTCTTCCATAAAAGATAAGCTAAGACCCCAAAAGTAGCTAATGCAACTATATTAGCAGCTCCCCCTGCCCAGCCTGAACCAACCTGAATAGAGGTATGCCAGCCTTTAATGGCTAAGGCTGCTAGTAAAATACCTACCAGTGCATCTCCAGCTACTAATCCTGAAGCAAAGAGAATACCACTTTCGTTCTTGTCTGCTTTTTCTTCTTCAGATAGAGATTTCTTCTTATCTAAAGCTAACTTAATTAAACCACCAATCATAATCGGTGTACTTAAATGAATTGGCAGATATAATCCAACTGCGAAAGGTAAAGAACCGATTCCAAACATCTCAATAATTAAGGCTGAGAAGGCTCCAGTAAATACTAAAGCCCATGGCAAGTTACCTTTCATTACTCCTTTAACCACCATCGCCATTAGATTAGCCTGTGGTGCTGGTAAGTCTTTAGAAGCAATTCCATATGCCTCATGTAACATCAATACTATTCCACCAACAAATATAGCGGAAACTAAAATACCGATTAACTCACCAATTTGCTGCTTTTTAGGTGTTGCTCCTACTATGAATCCTGTCTTTAAATCCTGAGATGTATCACCTGCCACAGCAATAGCAACACATACAATAGCTCCTACACTTAATGCAGCAATCATACCTGTCTGATCTGTCCAACCAATTGCTTTCATAATTAAACTAGTTGCTAATAAAGTAGCAATTGTCATCCCAGAAGCAGGGTTAGAAGAACTTCCCACAATACCTACAATCCTAGATGAAACTGTTACAAAGAAGAAACCAAATACCGCTACAAATATAGCTCCAATGACTCCTACTGGAATCTGTGGTGTGAAAGCAATTGCTATAATTACTACTAAAGCTCCTATGGCTACCCATTTTATCGGTAAGTCGCTATCTGTTCTAATCTCTTTAATATCATTGCCTAAACCTGTTGTTAACTCACCCATAGCGGCTTTAAATGATTCTAGAATTGTCGGTAGTGCCTTAACCAAACTAACAATTCCACCTAAAGCTACACCACCAGCACCAACATAACGAATGTAATTATCCCAGATCCCCCAATAACCTAATTCGGCAATAGGCTTTGCTGCTGGAAATAATGGTTCTGATAAACCAGCCCCTACATTAGCAATTAAAGGCATAAATACAAACCAACCCAAAACACCTCCAGCTAACATCCGAACAGCAATCTTAGGACCGATAATATACCCTACACCTAATAATGATGGATATAGATCAAAACCAATGGCCGAGCCTTGATAGCCAGGGATCGCCCATTCAACAGACTCTTTCAAGAGTTTCATTTCACCAGATAAGAATTTATAAACTGCACCAAGAGCCATTCCTCCAAATACATACTTAGACTTTGCTCCTCCTTCTTCTCCAGCAATTAGAACTTCTGCACAAGCAGTTCCCTCTGGATAAGGAAGGTTTCCATCTTCTTTTACGATTAAATATTTTCTTAAAGGAATCATAAATAATACCCCTAAAACTCCACCAAATAATGCAATTAAAAACATCTTAATCATACTTGGGTCTACTCCCCATAATATCAAAGCGGGAATAGTAAAGATTACACCAGCAGCCAGTGAAGTACCGGCTGAAGTTATCGTTTGAACTGTATTATTCTCCAAAATAGTACCTTTATTTAGTACTCCACGTAAAATACCCATCGAGATCACCGCCCCAGGCACCGATGCACTAACTGTCATCCCGACTTTTAAGCCTAAATATGCATTAGCTGCAGCAAATACTACAGTCATAATCACACCCAAAATAATAGACTTGAAAGTAAATTCAGCCATTGACTTATCAGCAGCAACATAAGGTTTGTGTGTCTTTTCAGCAGTTTCTTTTTCCCGATCCTTTGTTTGTGACATACTTTTCCTCCTAATTTAAATTTTATTAAGATTAGTAGAATATAATGCTACTGCCTACTCTAATACTTTATTGATTATTATATTTTTTAGTCTGCTACTGATACTCTACTACTTTCCTCCTTATGCTCTTCTACTCTAATCATTGATACTTTATTTTAACTAACTTAAAATAAGAGACTTTTCTGAAAATTAACATACTCTTTGAGCCTACTTACATAAGTTAGTTTCCACTTAATTTTATATGTTCTCTCACCAAAATGTCAAGGGTTAATCGATTTTTTAATAGATTAACCCAAATTCCTTTATTCTATTTCTTCCATTTCTATTTGACCCTGTTTGATAATACGCAAAAGTTCTTCTTTTGCCGCCTCTAGATGGTGATACATTGCTTGTTTAGCACCCTCGGAGTTACCTTCTTTAATATGCTCATATACTTTTCGATGCTGCTTTAATAACATTTGTGGATTTCCTTCTACTCGATATAACTGCCTTAAATGGGTACTCATTGAAGTATATAATAAATCAGCAATAGTTTGCATTATTTTAACTAAAATATTATTGTGAGTAGCTTTGGCTATGGCGAAATGGAACTTAAAATCGGCTTTATTCGTAAAATTATTCTCCCTTACTAATCTTTCCATTGATTTTAATGCTTCTTCTATTTCCTTCAACTCTTCTTTAGTAGCCTGCTTAGCTGCTAATGCTGCATTCTCTACATCAATTATCTTACGAATTTCTAATAATTCGAAAACATTGTCTTTATCGACCATTAGAATTAATGCCAAAGGCTCAATCAATGTCTCCGGATCCGTTTCCGTAATAAAAGTACCTTCACCTGGTCTACTCTCGATTAAACCTAACATCTCTAAAACACTAAAAGCTTCTCTAATCGAAGCACGACTAACATTTAATTCCTCTGCCATTGCCCTCTCTGACATTAATTTATCACCAGGATTTAAAGTGCCATCAGCAATTAAACCTCTAATCTGTTCTACTATCTGTTGATAAATACGTTTATTTTGAATTGGTTTAAACATCTTTCCACTCCTTTAGATCAACTTCAAATATCAATGATTATATCCTATATATCTAGATTAATTTGTTCAATTCTTTTCTTGTTGTTTCTAAGTGATGATACATGGCTTCTCTAGCCTTTTGTGGATTATTATTTACTATCTCTTCATAAACCTGCTTATGTTGTTCATATAAGGTTTCGTTATTATCCTTTAATTTAAAGAGCTGCTTTCTTGATTCACCAATTGCCTGAATTAATAAGTCAGATATTGTATACATTACTCTTACAAACATTTGATTATGGGTTGCCTTAGCCACTGCAAAATGAAATTTAGCATCTGCTTGGTCACCTAACTTACCTTGGTTGATTGCTTCTTTCATTTCATCAATAACCTGTTTAATATTTTCAAGGTCATCTTCAGTTGCTCTTTTAGCTGCTAGAGCAGCACTCTCTACTTCTAATATCTTTCTAGTCTCTATCAATTCAAAAATGTTGTCTACATCACTAGCTAGAATTAAAGCTAAAGGCTCAAGCACCATTTCTTCTTTGACTTCTTTAATAAAAGTACCTTCACCTGGTCTACTTTCAATTAAACCTAACATCTCCAACACACTAAAAGCTTCTCTAATTGAAGCACGACTAACATTTAACTCCTCTGCCATTGCTCTTTCTGACATTAATTTATCACCAGGACTCAAAGTACCATCAGCAATTAATTCTCTAATCTGTTCTACTATCTGTTGATAAATACGTTTATTCTTAATTGGCTTAAAAATTGACATTCAATTTCACTCTCCTACTTTACCACTTATATAATAACTCCATTTTCTTAATACTATTATTTTTTACATTACTTATATTTTTCTATACTGGAGCAAATGATTCCTGCTATCTTATAGAAATTGTTCACAATTTCAATTTAAATATGATTTTCTTAAATAGAACAAAGTCAATATACATCTTCCGATTGCCGTTCATTCTACAACCTGTTAAAAAGTAATAATTTCCTACTACAAGAACAAAAAGAGACTCTCTTATAATGGAGGAGAGCCTCTTTTTAAAATAAAAACCATCTATATTTTATTATACCCAAACTAAATTGTTATCAATTATTTACTAAAGATTTAATCTTGTTTTTAACTAAAGGAAGCTAAAGATATCAGCTGTCTCTAACTTCCTTTAGTCAATATAATAGCTTGGGTAGCTAAACATTTTTAGAATATCTACTGTAGAAATGTTATTTTAAGATTCTTGCATAATTAATTACTGCCGTCCAAAAATCCTACGTTACTTATGCTTAAAGTATAATTATGACATCCATTTATTATAAATTCTCTGCTAAAATTTCTGCCGTATGCTTAACATCAATATTAACGCCATGCTTATCGGCGCCACCTTTTAACTGCATTAAACAACCTGGACAGTCCATAGCTAAAGTATCTGCTCCAGTAGCTTCTACGTTATCTAATTTATCTTTCAATACTTCTTTAGCAACATTAGGGTGCTTAAATGAATAACTACCACCAAAACCACAACAGATATCAGAATCTCTCATCTCAACAAAATCTATATTATTACTACTTTTAAGCACTTCACGAGGCTTTTCTTGTAGCCTTAAACTTCTTGTTAAGTGACAGGAATCATGATAAGTAACTTTTCTCTTCTTAGTTCCATCTCCAACTTCATAACCTTTGTTGGCTAAGTATTGAGAGAAGTCTTTTACCTTAGAAGCTACCTTTTTAGCTCTACGCTGCCATTCTGGTTCTCCAGCTAATGCTTCAGCAAACCCTTCAATCACTGCCTCTGCACAAGTTGGACAAGCAGTAATAATATGATCATAACTGCCTTCTAAAGCTTTAATGTTCTGTTTAGCGAGCTTCCTCATTGTCTCCATATCACCTAAATATTTAGCTGGCACTCCACAACAAGCTTGTGTTTGTGGGAATTCAACCTTAATATTCTCTTTATTTAATACTTTTACTAATGAAGTCCCTACCTCTGGATAAGCAAAATCAATAGCACACCCAGCATAAAAAGCTACTGTCTCCGTAGGACTATCTACCTTTTGATTTATATTCTTAATTTGGTCTCTAAATGGTTTATCTGCAATCTTTGGTAAGCTCTTACACTCTGTAATTTCTGAGAATGCAAGAGGTAAATGTCTAATCATATCGCCATCTGTAATCGGCCCTTGGAATTTAGAAGCCAGTTTAAGACCAGTATGCATTAATCTACTATTCCCTAAAATCCCTTTAATGCCTACATTAAAGATAAATGGCAATCCTCTTTTTTCTGTCAATCTTCTTCTTAATTCTAAAATAAGATCCGGAATATTAATATTTCCCGGGCAAAATTCTGCACAACGTCGACAACCAATACACATTTCCTGCACATCATCTGATGTTTCATACCCATGGAAGAAAGCAGTTAAGATTGAACCGATTCCCCCAGCATAAACGTGTCCATATACGTGGCCCCCTACTTGTTTATAAATAGGACAAACATTTAAACAGGACGCACATCTTAAACATCTAGCTGCTTGCTTAAATGTTGGGTCACTTAACATTTCTCGACGTCCATTATCTAAAAGGATAATATGAAGTTCTTTCTTCCCTTCTTCACCTTCAACTATAGTCGGCACTTGCCCAGTCACCATTGTTACATAACTAGTTATATGCTGAGCAGTTGCACTTCTCGGCAAAGCCTTTAAAGCTGCTATAGCATCTTCAAATTTAGCAATTAACTTTTCATAACCAACTACTGCTACATGAATCGGCGGTAAAGTAGTGGTTAAGCGAGCATTACCTTCATTAGTCACTAACGCAATAGTACCTGTTTCAGCAATTGCTAAGTTTCCACCAGTAATCCCCATACCAGCACTTAAAAATTTCTTTCTCAATTCTTGTCTTGCTAACTCTACCTGTCCTTCTACTTCTGGTGAAACTTCATAACCTACTTCTTCAGAAAATAAATCTGCTACTTCTTCCTTTTTTAAATGAATAGCTGGCATTACCATATGCGAAGGATGACTTTCCTGTAATTGTAGAATCCATTCGCCTAAGTCAGTCTCAGTAATATCAATATCATGTTTTTCCAAGTGTTTATTTAAAAAGATTTCCTCAGTAGCCATTGATTTAGACTTTACAACTGTCTCTACACCTTTTTCTTCACATAGTTTCTGAATATATTGATTAGCATCTTGGGCATCTTTAGCTCTATAAACAATAGCCCCTCTCTTTTCTGCCTCTTCTTGAAATTTATCTGCTAATTCATCTAAATGTTCAACAGCATAATCTCTGGCTTCACGCACTTTCTTTCTTAAAGCTTCAAAATCTTCATCTTCATAAGCTGCATTCCTATCCTGCACAAAGCCATCAGCAAAACTTCCTAATGCACTTCGTAAGTTCTCATTATTTAAAGCTTTTTTAATATTATCAGTTAATTCTTTCTTAGCTAACATTGACATTATTATTTACCTCCCTAACTAACCAAATTAATCAACAAAGATTACTACCAAACGTCCTGGCCCATGTACTCCGATAGTTAATGTCCGTTCAATATCTGCAGTTTTAGATGGTCCAGTAATAAATGCTAAATAAGGTGGCACTGCTGTTCCATACTTTTCTCTTAGTACTTCAAAAGCATCTGGTAAATCTGGCACTAAATTATTAGTCTTAACGATCGCAATATGAGTCTTTGGTAACATCGAAACTACGCGTTTTTCATAGCTTTCGGCATTCTGAATTAAAGTAGAACTCTTAGCAACAGCTATATCAAGTTCGGAAATACCAATATCTGCAGTTTCAACCTCTTCAACAATATTTTTCGTCTTTACATCTACTCCTTCAATCTTGCCTTTTAATCCAATTTCAGCAAGTAATTCCGACTCATGTCCAACTACTTTTTTAGCACCCAATTCATTCACTTCTTTTTGAATATATTCTAATACTTCATTGCCACTCTTAGCTCTATAAACTTGAGTAGTTAATGTTTCGGCCTTTTTAACAAATCTATCATATAATTCATCTAAATTATTACCTATAACCTTATCTTCTGCAACTGCCATTCTCTTCACCTCCGCAATTAATTAACCTGCTCTTTTAGACTTCTTTTCTCGATTGACTTTTCTCTTCTGATAAGCTTCATCTAAAAGCTGCACCGTATGCACTATCTCTTGGTCCATCCCGGCTTGATTTAAACCATCACTGATATGCATCTTACATGCTCCACAGCCAGTAGCTAAAGTATCTGCTCCTGTCTGCTTAATATCCTCTATTTTATGTTTGTTGATATCCATTGACAGATCATAATACTTTAAGTTAAATGACCCAGCTGACCCACAACAGCGATCTGGTCTATCCATTTCCTCAAAATACACCCCAGGTATCGCTTCTAAAATTTCTCTTGGTTGCTCACTAACTCCCATGCCTCTAACCAAGTGACAAGGATCATGATAAGTTACTTTCCTACGTACAGCACCTAATCCTTCTCGATCAAAGTCAATAACATCTACTAAATATTCTGCAATATCATAGACTTTATCACTAAACTCTTTTAGTTCTGGACTAGTACCTAATACTTCTTCAAACTCTTCTTTTAATGCTAAACCACAAGAAGAACAAGAAGTAATGATAGCATCTACATCATTATGCTTAGCAAATTCTTCTACGTTAGTCTGAGCTAATTTTTTAGCTGTCTTAGTATCCCCATAAATCCTAACTGGCGTTCCACAACACTGCTGACCCTGTGGAATAACAACTTCAATACCATTCTCAACTAAAACATTAACCACTGATTCTCCAAATTCAGGATAGATATAGTTAACAGTACAACCTGTATAATACGCTACTCTCGCTTTAGGATTATCTACTTTAACTACCTCAGGAAATTCTTCTTTAAATGTCTTTTCAGCTAAATCAGGTATTACCCTTCTTCTATCTAATCCTACCGAAACTCGTGGATTATTACCTGGCTGTGGACCATCATTCTTACTAAATGCTAAACCTTGGAAGATTGACCCTAATTTCATTCCTAATGGGAAAACAAATTTATTTTGTAATACACTAAATATCCCCTTCTTAATCATAGATAGCCCTTTATCTTGAGCTAACTCTTCTCTTGCTTTAAGCACTATTTTATCAACCTCTACTCCGCAAGGACAGTTAGCTACACAAGCCTTACACATTAAACATAATTCCATAAGTTTTTCATATTTATCAGTTAAACCTAGCTCTCCACTATTAACATTCTCAATTAAATTAACTTTTCCTCTGGCTACAGTCGCTTCGTTATCTAACTCACTAAAGATTGGACAGACTGCTCTACAGAGACCACATTTCATACATTTAGCAACTTCTTCTTCAACTTCTTTTAATATCTTACTCATTACTACCATCCCCGATTAACTTATGTGGGTTAAGTAATCCTTTAGGGTCTAAAGAATACTTAATATTTCTTAATGCTTGTAGGCCATCTTCTCCTAACTCCTGAGCCATAAACCCTGCCTTTGCAATACCAATTCCGTGTTCTCCAGATAATGTACCATCTAAGTCTAAAGCTATATCAAAGATCTCCTCAACAGCTTTGTGTACCTTCTCCATCTCCTCTTTATCTCTTTCATCAGTTAAGATTGTAGGGTGTAAATTTCCGTCCCCTGCATGACCAAATGTTCCGATCTGTAAGCCATACTTCTTAGCTATCTCATTTACTCCTCTAATCATATCAGGTATATTGCTTCGTGGTACTGTAGCATCTTCTAAGATAGTTGTCGGCTTCATGCGAGCTAAAGCAGATAATGCTGAACGTCTTGCTGCCCAGACGTCATCTCTTTCCTCATCAGTCTTAGCCAATTTAACCTGTCGTGCTCCATGCTCTTCACAAATCTTAATTACTTTCTTTGCATCGCGTTCAACTACTTCTTCAATTCCGTCCACTTCGATTAAAAGAACCGCTTCTGCATCGGTAGGTAAGCCTATATTAGCAAAATCTTCTACTGTTTTAATAGTAACCCTATCCATAATCTCTAAAGTTACCGGCACTACTTTATTACTGATAATACTCGAAATTGTTTCTGCCGCTCCATCTAATTCATCAAAGATCGCCATCATACTCTTATGAGTTTCAGGCTTAGGTATTAATTTTAAAATAGCCTTAGTGATAATACCTAATGTACCTTCCGAACCAGTATATAGCTTTGGCAAGTCATAGCCCGTTACATTCTTTACAGTCTTACCACCAACTTCAATAATTTCTCCTGTTGGCAATACAATCTCTAATCCCATAACATAGTCTTTAGTAACACCATACTTTAAACCTCTTAACCCCCCGGCGCACTCAGCAATATTACCGCCAATTGTAGAAACAGACATACTTCCTGGATCTGGTGGATAGAATAGCCCTTTTTCTTCTACAGCATCATGAACATCTACAGTAATTACTCCTGCTTCTACTGTTGCAGTTAAATTCTCTTCATCAATTTCCAAAATCTTATTCAATCTAGTTAAAACTACTACTACACTATTTTCAACTGGAATCGTTCCTCCACATAGATTACTTCCTGCTCCTCGAGGAATGACATTAATCTCTTCCTCATTTGCAATCTTAATAACTTCAGCCACCTCTTCTGTAGAGCCTGGCTTTACTACTAATTTAGGAACAACTGAATCAACACCAGCCGTAGAATCATACGAATAACTAAGGAGTTCTTCTTTACTCGTTAAAACATATTCATCTCCAACTACTTTTTTAAATCTATTAATTGTTGAATTATTAATCATAGTGCAACCACCCTTTTAATTTTCATATTTAAGATTAAGAAAATGCTTCTATAAAACGTTCACGAGAACGGTCATAAGTTTTCTCTACTTCATATATTTCTGGACTAGTGGTCTGACCACCACTAATAAAAAAATATCAATGGGTTGGCAAAAGTAAATTTCTACTTTTGCCAACCTTTGATTAATTCTTACTCTAGCAATCTATTTAGAATGCACCTGGGAAGATAACATAAGAGAAGAATAGTCCCATAAGTCCCGTAACTAAAGAATAATATAGTACTGGAATTAAGTTTCTTCTCATAATAATACCTTCCATACCAACAAGCCCTACAGTTGCGCTTGCCGCAACAACGTTGTGTACACAGATCATATTACCTACAGCTCCACCAACGGCCTGTAAACCAACGATCACCGTGTGTGGTAACTGAAGTGTAGTCGCTGCATCGTACTGGAACATACCGAAAAGCATGTCAGAAACTGTATTACTACCAGCGATAAATGCTCCAAGCACACCGATCATAGTAGCAAATAGTGGATAAAGCCCTCCCGTAATATCAGAAACAAACTGTGCCATAGCCATTAACATTGATCCTTCTGGACCACCAGTAGTAGCCCCAGAGTTAATCATAATTCGTACTAAGCCTACAGCAAAGATTAAAGCGATAGTAGGAGCCGTCATTCGACTAAATGTTTCACTCCATGCCTCTGAAATTTGTTCTCCTTTCATCTTTAAGATAAAGATTGAAAGAACAGCCACTAAAATAAATGGAATAGTACCTGGTAGATATAGAGGCGCAATCGAATAACCTAAGTCAGTACCAAGAATACTTGGAATACTTAATGTAAACTTATTTAACATAGCTTTAAATGGTAACTGCGTTAATCTTGTAATTACTAATAAGAAAGCAATTAAGATATAAGGTGTCCAAGCAGTTAATAAAGAATGATGCCCTTCACTCATATCTGTATCTGGTTCTTCTTCACCAACCCAATCAGAAGCCCAATCTTCTCGTGGTGGGAAGTCCCACTTCTCTTCTGGCATCAAGAAACCATTCTTAGCAGCCATAACCACTATAAATAAACCAACTAAACCACCCATTAGAGACGGGAACTCAGAACCTAAAGTATAAGCAGTTAAGAAGTAAGGAATTGTCATTGCTAATCCAGCAAAGATAGCAAACTTCCAAACTTTTAAACCTTCAGCAAAAGACTTCTTCTTACCGAAGAATTTAGTTAAGAATGCAACTAAGAATAACGGAATTAATGTTCCAGCAACTGCGTGATAGCCTGCAGCAAAAGTTGTAGTCTGGTCAATAAATGCCTCCACATTCATACCAGCTGGTAACATATTAACTACCTTATCAATATTAAAGATTTCACCAAACCCGATAATAATCGGTGTTCCAACCGCACCAAAAGTAACCGGTGTACTATTAGAAATAAGTGCAACCATAACCGCTGCTAATGGTGGAAAACCTAAACTTACAAGTAATGGTGCTGCAATCGCAGCTGGCGTACCAAAACCTGCCGCTCCTTCTAAGAATGAACCAAATAACCATGCAACGATAATTGCTTGAATTCGACGGTCTGGAGTAATACTATAAAACCCAGATTTGATTGTCTGAATTGCTCCACTTGCTTTAAGTGTTTGTAATACTAAGATTGCTCCAAATACAATAATCAAAATTTTGAATGCAATTAGAGCACCTTGAATTGAAGCTGCTGCCCAAAAAACTGTGTCCATCTTCCAAACAAACATTGCCACTACCGATGTAACAATCCAAGCGATCGGCATTGCTTTAGTTGATGGCCACCTAAACCCAACCATTAGAGTAAATACTGTTAGAATTGGTAAAAATGCTAAAAATGCTAGTGTAGCTGAACCCATTTTTTAACTCCCCCTTAATAAGATTAAATTATTTCTCTTATAAGCTCAAACTAAAACAACTATTCTTAATAATCTCTTAAAAACTCCCTCCTCCCTTCTCATTTTTTGCCTATTAGACAATATTATTAAAGTTAAAACTAATTTCAGAAGTCTTAATCTTTAATTATTCTGAAAATAGTTTTATGAACAAATGCTCTGACTTACATAAGTCTCTTTTCTCATCCAACTGATGGTAAGGCCAATCTGAATAAATAAAAAATTTTCTCAATCTTTAGAATTAAATCTTATGAATTATTATATGCAATGAACAGTAAGTAATAAATGACATATATCAAGTACCTGATATATGTCATTTAAAAATCATAATTATCAACAAGGCCAGACAGAAGAACATACTTTATAGTTCTCATTACTATCTGATGGTCTGACCTTTTATGTTAAATCCATTATACTAAATTGTCTGAATAATGTCAAGAGTTTCAAAAAAGTATATTTTTTCACAAAGAAATCATATTTTTTGATTTTTTTCGCTAATTAGCCTTTAGCATATCCTTGACTTTTTCGTTTAAACTTATTCTTTAATCGATGAAAATTAATCTTCTTTCTAGACTTTAACATCTTTCGAGATAACTTGTTCACTTCTTTCTCACAAGTTTCACAAGTATTACGAAACTGTTTACCATCTATTTCTTCTCCACAAATAATACAATACATTACAATTCACTCCTTTCTTCTTCTATTTCGCATAAAAAACTTATAAATGTTACCTAATAGAATAAATAATTAGCCAACTGATGGTCTGACCATTATGTTAATCTTATTATACTGAATTGTCAGAAAAATGTCAAGGTTTGCAGAAAAAAAGCACATATAAATTAAAATTCATATGTGCAAAGCTGCTCCTATTGCTCCGTTAAATTGTGGTTTACCAGGAATAATCACTTGAACTCCTAACTCATTTTCTATGATTTTACTAATAGCTTGATTATATGCTACTCCACCAGTAAAGACTAACTGCTTACTCTTTAGCTTTAATAATAATGGTTTAACTCTCTTAAAGATACTATAATTAATCCCTGCAGCTAATTCAGGAACCGAATAACCTTCTAATATCTTACCAATCAATTCTGATTCACCAAAGATTGCGCACGTAGCATTTATATCTACTGGCTCCTTATAATACTTGCTTAATTCTGAAAGATCTATATTTAAAACCTCTGCCATATTCTCTAAGTATCTACCAGAACTAGCAGCACACTTATCATTAGTTTGAAAATCAGCCATCTGACCATTTTTAATCCTTATAACTTTACTATCCTGACCACCTAAATCTAATAAAGTAAAGGTTTCATAGTCGGTCTGATAGAGTCCCCCTAGCATATGAGCTTTCAGTTCAGGGATCTGTTCAGCACCTTTAATCTTAATTGTATTTCTTCCATATCCCGTTGAAATTACTGAATCTAAATCATTGATCCCAAATTTATCAAAATCTATTACCAACTCTCCAGACTCTTTCTTCCCATATTTTCGATAAAATTCTATTGTATCATACTTTCTTAAATCTATTATTTCATTTTTATCTAATACTGCTAGTTTAACATTGCGACTACCTAAGTCAATTCCGCATTTCATCTTACCACCTCATATAAATCTTATTTTAGCATATCTATAAAACTATCTAACCTCATCTGACTACGGGCATCTAAATCTCCAGGCTTGTCTCCTTCTAGAGTAAGTAGCGGTATATCTAGCTCTTCTCTAAATATCAAATCTTCAATCTGCCTAAAACAGAAACTTTGTGTATAATGAATAATACCATCTAAATCTCTTCTCTCTATTTCTCGTTTAATATCTTCTAATCTAACAAAGACATTATAAGGATAAGTATACTTAATATATTGTTCTATTAAACTATCTGTTTCATACGGCATACTAAATTGACGCTGGATTTCATTAAATACTATCCTAGCATCTTTTTTCTCAACGTAATCATAAAGATCATTAATGATAGGAGGCACACCGATATAACCTAATCTTACTCTTTCATTAAATGGCTCCCTCATTTTTACTGTCTCTAAAAACTCTTCTACTTCTATATTATACTTATTAAAATCCCTTTTAAAATCACTACAATTAACTAAGAAAAGATGATTTTCCCAACCACTCACTTTATCTTCAGTCCAAGTTAAACGATCTATCTGATGAACATTTTCCCTGACCTTATCTAATTGCTTCTTAATTTCTAAAACTTCTTTTCGACTCACCTTAAAGTAGTCCATTAATTTCTCTATCTGTAACTGAAGTAACTCAGCATCTTGATTATAAGAATAACCAAATGGTATCGTCTCAACCCCTTGAACCTCTAAGGTCTCCATCAAAGCATGAGTATTAGTGCAATCACCTTGTGTCACAGCAATCACTTTATTAATATCATCACTTTCTAAGATTGTAGAGTAGAGGCCTTTGATCCACCCACATATATTCCGAGGATAGCCTGCATACTCTGCTTCTTCTACTAATTTCTGACTTTCATCACTAGTAATAAAGATATTATTTAAATCTACCGGTATATCACCAGCAGCATAAATAATTTCAACCGGTATAGTAGTCGTTAAACCAATCTTTTCCGCCATACTCAATCACTTCACCTTTCTAATCACTTTACTTAATCCCCTGTGTTAAATTTGGTTTATCAAAAATAGGTAATTCTTTAAACTGTAATTCATCTAATCCTAAAAACTCTCTTCCTACTTTAACAAAATCATAAGAAATATTATCTAGATCACTTACATAAAAGGTTCTACTTCCTATTTTGGGTTGTTTATTTAAATCATCAAGTGCTGATAGAATTTCTCTAGCTTGAATTGCAATCTCCCGTCCCGGATAAATCAGATTAACATCTGGACCTATCACTTTTTGAATTACTTGGCTTAGATATGGAAAATGAGTACAACCTAATAATAGAGTATCAACTCCTACTTCTCTTAAAGAAGCTAAATAACCCTCAACTACCTCTTCAACTTCTAAACCTGTAACCTTTCCCCTTTCTACTAAGGTTACGAACTCTGGACAAGCTTTAGCAAAAATCTCTACTTCCTTAGATAGTAACTTAATCTCTTTATGATATGCTTTACTACTAATTGTACCTTTGGTTGCTATTACTCCTATCTTTTGATTCTTAGTCTTCTTAATTGCCGCCTTCGCTCCTGGCTTTACAGGACCAATGATTGGAACTTCAAATTCATCTTGAGCTATCTTTAAAGCAGCTGCTGTTGCTGTATTACAAGCAATAATTATTAACTTAACATTCAATATTTCTATTAAATAATCTATAATTTCAAAAGCAAAACCTCGAACTTCTTTCTGAGGACGAGGACCATACGGAAGATGTAAAGTATCACCAAAATGAATAACATCTTCATCGGGAAATTCATTCATAACTTCCTTAGTAACTGTCAAACCACCAACCCCAGAATCGAATAGTGCGATTGGATTACTTGATTTCATTCTTTCACCTTCCCAGACTCTTTTTAGTTTTAACAATTAATTTTATCTCATAATCAGACGATTTTAAAGTACTATCTGGAATAAATATTATGATTTCTCTTAATATTATTATCCTCCTATTAAATATTAATATTATTATTTTAACTAAATTATCAATATGACTCTACATACCTAAATAAAAGTGAGACAATGATTGTCTCACTTTTAATCGTTAATCCATAATTAATTTATAATTAGGAGGAATAGGATCTTCTAGACCTACATGTCCTACTAAAGTTTCAATTTTTTCGCCTTCTAGCAAAAATAGTACAGAATTAACTTCTGGAAATTGAGTCATAGTATTCACTATAGAATAGATCGTCATCGTTTCACCTGTACTACCACCCCAGTGGTTTTTTCTAAATTTCGAATTAAAGTTCAGTTTTAGAACTTTATTCTCTAGCTTTAGATCAATCAACTTAGTCCCTTGAGGAATAGTCATGGTTAATTCTTCTTCAGTAGGTCCTTTAATTAATTCTTCAATAGTCTGTCTATATATGTTATCAACTTTAATTTCTCTTATTTCTGCTTTCAAATTCTGGGCTTGATTATAACTAAAGTATAGTTTTACCTTCCTAGTTTGTACTGGAGATGACGTTAAAAACAATAGTGGAATCAAGACCATAGTTATTACAATTAATCCAATAAATACATAATTCAATGTTTCACTTCGTTTAGCCATTATCTCTCCTCCTTAGCTACCCTATTAAAGAAAGCAACTATTCCTTTATATAGACCTAGAGCAGCTCTCTGCCTAAAGTCAGGATCTGCCAACAACTTCTCTTCCTTACGGTTAGTAATAAAGGCAATCTCACTTAAGATCGAAGGCATAGTTGTCTCTTCTAAAACATAAAGTTCATTAAACCTAACTCCTCGGTCTATTAAATCAATCTCTTTCTGCAAAGAACTTTGAACAAGTTTAGCTAATACCAAAGTATCTCCATAACTACCTGGATAAACATAAATTTCAGTTCCAGAAGCATCTTTACCTTTATGAGCATTAGAGTGAATACTGACAAAAATATCACTATCTAGTCGATTAGCCATATCAGCTCTTGACCATAGAGTAATATATCGGTCATCCTTTCTAGTCATCTTTACTGTTGCTCCAGCCTGCCGTAATAAAGCAGCTAACTTTTTAGCAATATCTAAATTAACATCTTTCTCCATTAAACCAGTCGGTCCAATTGCTCCAGGGTCTGCTCCTCCATGACCAGCATCAACTACAATTGTTCGATTTGATAAGACCGATTCTTCACTTTGAGTCTTTAACTTAATACTAATCTGGTCAGTTAAAGATTTGGAAGTAACCTTATAATCAATAGCATAAGGTAATTCAAATACTACTCTAGTAACTGCTGGTTCCCAAGAAAATTGACTCACTCTTACATCAGTAATTATTCCCTTAGGTTCAACGATTGATTCCTTTCTTAACTTGTTAATCGTCTGAGGAAGATCAATTACTAACCGGTTAGGATAACTAAATTTTCTAATCCTATACTTAGATTTATTCTTTAAATTAACATTTAATTCTATTTTATTGCCATTAGTAACTATATTAACATCTTCTAATCTATTCGTTTTCGAACTCTCATCTTTTGAATGATTAATATCCCTTCTTTGTTGAGGTTGCTGAGATTTATCTGAGTTTAGTGTATCAATTAATTCTTTATTATCTTTATCATCAGGTAATTCTAATTTAACAACTGTATTATAGTGTTCACTTTCACTATCTTTAATAGTATTAAGTTCATAATTAACTAACTCTTTTAAATCAATTACTACCCGCGCAACTTCTTTATTAAACTGCGAAACTCTAACTTCCTCTATAAACTTCTCATCATATTCAACACTCTTATGGACTTTTCTAAAGATAGTCTCAGGAAAATCTAAAACTAAACGTGCTCCTTTCTTTAATGGAATAGATTTAGGAGACACCATTTCTTTAGTAACTATATTAACGCTCGCTTCTTTAGGGTTATAATTAACATCTAATAACTCTTTCAACCTATTAGGCTTTATAATTAAGCGCTTAGCATTCTTAGGGTCATTATAAATATTAAGCTTAAATAACTTATCTGTTGTTAGAATAAGTTTTGCTACAGTATTGTTATTCTCTTCAACTTGAACTAATTCTACTTCATCTACCCACTTATTGTTGATTGCAAAGTGATCTTTAACTATATCTAATAATACATTTGGAAACTCAACAATTATTTTATTATCCTTTGGTAATGACTTAACATTATATGTACCTAACTCTTTCGTAGCTAAAATAGAAAAGCTTTCTTCTTTTTTATTATAACTAAAATCAATAATTCGCGGACTAAGTTTCAACTTTAACTGATAACCACTCTTAACCTTATTTATATCAACTTGATAACTCAGAGGTTGATATAAATCGAGAACAACCCTAACAACATCTGTCTTAAACTGTTTACTTCTTATCTGAAATATCAGACCGTTATTCACAGCTATATCTCTAAGCTTATTACTTAATTTAGAATCCAAAATATCAATTGCTAACCGCTCTGGAGATTGGAGAGAAGCAATATCATAACGCGGCCTTTTATTAGTATGAATTATAATTTCTTCCCCTGAAGTTGTCTTTTTATACTTTACATCATTCACTTGTACAGAAGGCTTAGAAAGGTTAATCTCTGTTGTATTCCAAGTAAGTTTATATCCTAAAATTTGTGCTATAAAGTCAAGTGGAATATATACTTTCCCATCTGTCATCCTAACCGGTGTACTTAACTCCTTTACTTGGTCACCAATCTGAACTTTTGATTCATCCACACGCAGTTTTACTATTTTATTATCTAATTTTATATTAATACTCTTAATTAACTCTATCCATTCAATATCCAAATTAAAACTATCTTCTAATACTTTAAGAGGAATTAATAAAGCACCATTTTCTTCTTTTATATTTAAATGTTTATTAAT
>Ga0079294_100052_pt1 | contig 25046 bp, 23 predicted proteins | sample Wag4S2014_12_3_FD_74790 | JGI IMG/M metagenome (GOLD analysis project Ga0079294, IMG submission 74790) | Deep subsurface shale carbon reservoir microbial communities from Ohio, USA - Utica-2 Time Series 2014_12_3 | ecosystem: Environmental > Aquatic > Deep subsurface > Shale gas/oil reservoir >... | reverse complement strand
AAAGTGCAACTGCTCTTCTTGTCATATACGCATAATAACCACTAGTTGAGCCTGGTCTATAGCCTGCTTTCTTTAATCTAAGCTGTAACTCTTTAACTTGTGCTCCATGCTCTCTATATTCCATAATAACTTTAGAACTATCTCCAGTTTCTGAACCTGAATTTCCATTTTCATTCTTTTTATCATCTTGGCTTTGACCATTATCAGGACTTTGTGAATTATCATTATTATCATTATTACCATTGTTATTGTTATTATCGTTATTGTTGTTATTATTGCTGTTACCACTATTATCATTAGTATTATCATTTTGTGGAGTGTCTATTTGTCCAGCCTTTGACTTAAGCAAGTTCCACGTTTCTGTATCTACATCTCCTGTCTCTTCTAAGTTATTATCTTCTTGAAAATTAATTACTGCTCTTTTAGTCATATACATAAAATAACCATTAACTGGCCCTGGGTTATATCCCTCTGCTTTTAATAACTTCTGTAGCGTAACTACCTTGTCATTATGCATCCTATACTCAAGAACTGTAGCTGCATTAGCTTGTCCTACAGGAATTACCGTTAACATCACTGCTAAGACTAAAATAATAGATAGTTTTGTAGTAAATTTCTTCGACATAAATTATCTCCCTTTCTTTAATTATTAGGTGTGTGTAATGCTTAATTTAGTGTGTGTTTAGTAATTAATCTACATCAATAAACTCTTGCAAAAAAATTCTGCCGTACTTATATTAAATTTTAATTTAAAACTCATCCAAGAATAATTGAGTAAACATCTTACCATAAGGTCCACCATCAATAATTCCAATTCCTATCTTCGTATAATCTTCTTTTAAAATATTACGGCGGTGTCCCGTGCTATTCATTAATGCTGTATGAGCTTTTGTGATTGTTGAGTTGCCAGCAAGATTTTCACCAGCGGTTCTATATCTAATCCCTGCATTTCTTAACATATCATACACAAGTCCATACGTTGGTGACTTATGACTAAAGTAATTTTTCTCAATCATATCTCTACTTTTCTTACGAGCCAATCTAACCAATCTTATATCTACTTCTAATGGTTCTAAACCTCTTTGAGTCCGTTCTTTATTTAATAACTCTAACATTCTTTTTTCTTCGGTAGTCATCTGTCCTATCTGTGGATTAGTTGGCTGTGAAATAGGATTTGTATCTAGTTGCTGGTCTTGATTAGAATTAGGACTTTGTGAATCGTTATTGTAATCATCATTATTACTATTGTCGTTATTATTGGTATTATTGTTACTGCCAGTATCATTTTTAGTATTATCATTTTGTGGATTATCTACCTGTCCAGCCTTTGACTTAAGCAAGTTCCACGTTTCTGCATCTACATCTCCTGTCTCTTCTAAGTCATTATCTTCTTGAAAATTAATTACTGCTCTTTTAGTCATATACATAAAATAACCATTAACTGGTCCTGGATTATATCCCTCGGCTTTTAATAACTTCTGTAGCGTAACTACCTTGTCATTATGCATCCTATACTCAAGAACTGTAGCCGCATTAGCTTGTCCTACTGGAATTACTGTTAACATCACTGCTAAGACTAAAATAATAGATAGTTTTGTAGTAAATTTCTTCGACATAAATTATCTCCTTTCTATTCTTTAATCTACATCAATAAACTCTTGTGAAAACATCATGCCGTACTTACTACCTTCAATAATTCCAATCCCTACATGGGTAAAACGAGGTCGTAGAATATTCTCACGATGTCCCTCACTGTCCATTAATGCTTCGTGAGCTTGCTTTACTGTTGGTGCCCCAGCAATATTCTCACCAGCAAGAGTATAAAAAATATTAATCTTCTTCATCATATCAAATGGTGAGCCGAATGTTGGTGACTGATGGTCGAAGTAATTATTTTCAATCATATCTCTACTCTTAGCTCTAGCTACTTTTACTAATCTCAAATCGACTTTTAATGGTTTTAAGCCTCTCTTTTGTCGTTCTTGATTTACTAACTCTAGCATCTTCTTCTCAGCAGCTGTTAAGCCTTTTACTTCCTCACTTATCCAATCTTTTTGTAAAGAGTTATCACCTTCAGTTGCTGGTGGTTCTTCAACAATGATATCTACTGAATCATTATCTGCTGTAGATTCACCAGGGGTAGAGTTATCAGCACCAGTAGATGATGGCTGAGATTCTTCCTTTATAGAAGAGCCTTGACTACTCTTCTCAGAACTACCACTAGGATTAGTCGGTGACCCATTAGATTCTGCTGGCAATGAATTATCTACTGGTTCATCCTTATCAATTACTCTGTTTAGAAGAAAGAGCATTGCTAATCCTTTTAAGACTGAGTAGAACCCATCTTTCATCTTAGAATCTTCTAACCCAATAAAAGCATAGGCATTGCTTGTCCACAATATTCCCACAAAACTAGGAACTAATAGAGAAATAATTAATAAATAAACTATATATTTTTTGCCTTCTTTCATCAGGTATTAACACCTCCTATCCAATTTAAACATTGAAAACTTAACTATCATATGTCAGTTAGATTATAACATAGAGATTCTTAAATGTTGAATGTAAGTTCTAGTAATTTAACAACATTGTGGTTTATTCCACAACCTTATCCACAGACTTTTACTTATATAACATCTTTTCCACAAAGTTATCCACATTATCCACAGTTTATCCAAGAATCCTGTGTATAATATATATACTTTAAAGCATTTTTTACTGAATTCTTCTGCCAGCTAACTCATCTTCTATTTCTAAGTCAAAATAATCTAAAATAGTAGGTACAACATCTAATAAATTTATCCTTTCATTCTCTCTCTTTTCAGTATTCTTTGACATAAAAATATAAATACCATGTTGCTTATGATTAGCACTATCGATTCTACTATTATTTCTATAAAGTGTAATACACTCATGACCTACACTTTCAATAGATCTCCAGTCGAGATTTCCAAACAGAATAATTAAATCTGGAGGAATATTATTACAATCACCATATAAATTTTCTGGCTTATAAATTTTTGTTCCAATATTTTCTCCATTCTCATCAGTTATAGCCTTTAATTTATTAATTAATTCATTTCTTACCACCTCATAGTCTACTTGAGGAATTACTCCTGATGGTTCTCTACCGGCAACATTTAGGTATAGTTGACCATAATGCCCACCATAGCCCCAAGCAATTGTATTTTGCCAGTCCACTTTTAACTGCTGAATAGAAGTAATCTTTTCTGGCTTATCTTTTAGCTTTAAATAACCTTCTTGAATTAACCATTCATTAATACAAATACCTCCAATCATCGGCTTAGCTCCATGATTAGATACTAACATTACGGCTGTATCTTCATTAATATATTCTAATAATTCTCCAATTTTTTTATCTAAATAAATATAATAATCTTTAACAATACTTTGATATTGATTTTTCCCTGGATAATTAAGATGATTTGGGTCAAAATAATGCCAAAATATATGTTGAATTCTATCTAAACCTAATTCCACCATTATCATCAAATCCCACTCTTTAGTTGACATTAAATATTTAGCTACCTTAAATCTCTTTTCTGTCATCTCATAAATCTGTTCTAAAATATGTTTTCTATATTCACCACGTAAATTATCTATATCAAATTTATAATCTCCCACTAACGCTTCAATCTCTTTTTTTAACTCCGGAGGATAAGTATATTCTGAATTAATACCAGGAGTTAAAAGACCAGTAATCTGCCAACCATTAATAGATTTAGCTGGATAGGTCTGCGGAACTCCTATTAGAATTGACTTCTTTCCAACTTCATCTAACCTATTCCAAATCGTCTTAACTTTTACCATCATAGAATCAGCTACTACAAAATTATTATAGGAATAATCAACTCTATTTCTTAAGCCATAAAAACCTAACTTTCCTGGCTGATGACCGGTTAACATAGACATCCAAGATGGACAAGTGGTCGAAGGTATTATACTCTTCATCTTGCCTGAAATTCCCTGTTCTTTCAAGGCGCTGATATTTGGTAGATCATCTAACCATCTATTAAAAACTAAGTCTGGCTCTGCACAATCAAATCCAAGCATTAGTAATCTTTTACTCATTTCTCTCCCCCTTAATTAGCAAACTTCATTACTATCAATTTATGTTACTAATCTATTTTTGTTAAAAATCTTAACAAATTAAAGTCAATTCTCAAAAGTTGACAGAATTAATAGGTCATGCTACCATTATATAAAGTACTACAATATAGATATCTTGAGGAGTGACATAAATGACCTTAGGTAAAAGGATTAGAGAATTTCGAAAGGAAAGAGGATTAACTTTAAAAGAGCTATCTAAAAAAATAGGTATTTCTTACTCTTTTTTAAGCGCTATTGAACGTAATATTAAAAAACCTTCCTTAACTACGATTAAACAAATTGCTGAAACTTTAAATATTCCTATTACTTACTTATTTGACAATAGTCCTGGAGGAAAAACAATTGGAGATAAACTGAAATTAATTAGAGAAGGACGTAGTCTTTCAATTGCTGAATTAGCTGAGCTAACTAATATTAAAGAAGAAGAATTAATTAATTTAGAGACTAATAAAAGCCAACCTGATTTGGATACTATCGAAGTTTTAGCCAATACACTTGATGTTACCGTTCGTTATTTCTTAGAAAAAAGTACTAATGAATTAAAAGTAGGGCAGCGAATCAAAAAGATAAGACAAGCTCAAGGAATGACTGTAGCTAAATTAGCTGATAACTCAGGAGTATCTTCTGGATTAATTAGTCAAATAGAGAATCAACAGACACTACCATCAGTAGATTCTTTAGAAAATATAGCTGAAGCTTTAGGAACTTCAGTCTGTTATTTTTTATTAGAACAGGAAGATATAGAAGACCTCTTATCTTCTTTATCTCCAGATATAAGGGAAATGTTAGGTGACCCTAGAGTTCAAGGGGTTCTAAGAGCAGTACGTGACTTTGATAAAGGAGAATTAAAGTACATTCTAAACCATATTCAATTCTTTAGACAGAATAGAGATTTATTAATTAAATAACCCAATATATAATATCAGCTTTATAATACCTTTTAAAAATAATTACTTCTTTTTCATTTTTTCCTTTTAGTATTTGTGAAAAAAAATTTTACTTCAAAGCAGGAATTGTGAAAATAATCCCGAAATATAATAATATGAACATTTTGTGACTTTATGTAGATTTGGCGTAGAATTTATGTTAATGATCTATTACAACAGTCTTACAATAATCTAATTATTAATATTCTTATGTTTTATTTTTAAGCAATTATTTATATATAGAGAAATTAAATTTGACTCACAATAGTTTGAAGTATATTTTTTTGACATGTGTTTATATATAGCGCAAATTAATTCCACTAAAAAGGAGGGATTAAAGACTACTATAATTTTGTAAGCAGAGAGTAGGAACTAATTTAAAGGAGGTAGATAAAATGTTAACGACTAAAGTTCAGAATGAATTAAAGGAAATTTTTGCAGACAGAGTCAAATTTGATCAAGTAGAAAGAATAGTCTACAGTCACGATATGGGAACACTACCTGACGCTATTGATGCTATGATTGATTCGACTCCAGATGCAGTAGTACAACCGCAAAATAGTGGTGAAGTACAAAAAATAGTGAAATTAGCACAAAAAGAAGAAATACCTTTAGTGCCTAGAGGAGCAGGAACTAGTGGCTACGGGGGGGCTATCCCTACCAAAAAAGGAGTCGTAGTAGATTTTACTAGGATGAAAGAAGTTGTAGAAGTAAATAAGAATGAAAAAACTGTTACTGTAGAAGCCGGTGTTCTTTGGCAGGACCTAGAAGATTATCTAAATAAAGAAGATTTAGCTTTAAAGTTGTATCCAACAAGTGCTCCAGGAGCTACTGTTGGGGGGTGGATAGCAGAAGGCGGTTCTGGAATCGGGAGTTATGAATATGGCTTTATTAAGGATAATATTACTTCTTTAAAAGTAATAACCCCACAAGGCGATATTAAAGAGTTTATTGGTAAAGAATTAGATTTGATCTGCTCTTTAGAGGGGATTACTGGTTTCATTATCGAAGCAACTATTGAAGTTCGTAAGAAAATTGACAATTATCCAATAGTAGCTACTTTTGGTCAAGTTGAAGATCTATCATCTGCAATTTTAGCCATTAAAGAAGCTAATATTCCTTTATGGACTTTAAATATTGCCACCTCTGAGCATATTGCCTGGAAACAAAAAGCTACAAATGAATATTTAGTTCCAGAAAAATATATGGGTACTTTCGTACTTCCTGACGATACACCCAATGCTATTAAAGAAGAATTAAAAAAAATTATTGAAACTAATAAAGGTACTCCACTAAATGAAGAACTCTCCTTTAAAGAATGGGAAGAAAGATTTTATCCTATGAGCTTTAAAAAATTAGGTCCTTCTTTGATAGCTAGTGAATCTATTATCCCTATAGAAAACTTAGCTAAGTTTATTAACAAAGTTAAGAAAAAATATGGTGAAGAAGTGGCTATCGAGGGTTTCATGGTTGGTCCGGATAAAGTTACTTTATTAAGCTTTGTTCTTTCTGATGAACGAAAAAAGATTCAATTCCCATTAGCTTATACTTCTTCATTAGTAATCATGGATGAAGCTAAGAAGCTAGGAGGCGAAAATTATTCTATCGGTCTTTATTTCACTGACGAAGCAGAAGACTTTTACGGAACTAAACGTCTAAATAAAGTATGGAATTATAAACAACAAGCAGATCCAAATGGAATATTTAATCCAGGTAAGATTATTCCAGCTAAATTAGATAAAAATTCTCCGGCTAAACTATTAAAGAAAGGGATGAAAGCAGCTAAATTAGGAACCTTTATCTACGGCATGGCCGGAAAATTATTTATTAAGAATAATCCAAAGGATTTTAGTGGCTATGATATTCCAGAGGATATGGCTAAAGATACTTTTGGCTGTGCTCAATGTGGTTTCTGTCGTTCAGTCTGTACTGTCTTTGATGCTGATCCTTGGGAAAGTAACTCTCCTCGTGGCAAATGGTTCTTGCTTCAACAATATATGAAAGGTAAGATTGACTTAAATAAAGAAACAGCTCATAAGTTATACCACTGTACTACTTGTAAACGCTGTGATGAAGTTTGTCAGACTAATATTCACTTAGCCCATCATTGGTTAGCTATTCGACCAATACTAAGCGAAGAAAAAGGTTATGAAATTACTAGCTTAGATGTCCTTCGTGATAATGTATTAAATGGAGATAATTTCTGGGGTCTCAATAATTCTAATCGTGGTAATTGGATGGCTGAGGATGTTGAATATCAAGATGAAGGCAAAGTAGCTTACTGGGCTGGTTGTTGGGCTTCCTATGTAATGGATGATATGCCTCACAATGTTACTAAAGTTCTTAATGAAATCGAACAAGACTTTGTATACTTCGATGAAGATGAAACCTGCTGCGGTCTCTATTTAGGTCTAGGTGGTTACTATGATGAATTAGGAGCCAAAATCAAACAGAATATAGAATTATTTAAAGAACGAGGAGTAGAAACATTATTACTATCTTGTCCTGGTTGTTTAGCAACATTTAATGATTTCTATCCTCAATTTGCAGAAATGTTAGGTCTAGATTGGGATATTGAAACTAAACACGTTACAGCCTATATGGCAGAAAAGATAGAAAGTAACGAGTTAGAGTTAACTCATGAAATCCCTAAAACCATCACCTATCACGACTCCTGTCATTTAGGACGCTGGAGTAATCTTTATGAAGAACCACGTACAATATTACAAGCAATCCCAGGTAGTGAATATAAGGATATGAAACACAATCGGGAAGATGGATTATGCTGCGGCTTAGTAGCTGGATTTACCGACTTAGACACAGTACAACATTCAGGAGTTAAAAGAGTACAAGAAGCAGAAGAAGTTAATGCTGATATCTGTGTAACAGCCTGTGCCGGCTGTGGTTCTCAAATCTATAATACCGCTCATGCATTAAATTCAGATATAGATGTCATCGATATTAGTGCTATGGTCTGTAAAGCTTTAGGTATTGAACCTAAAGAATCAGGTGATAATATTATAGCTTACATGGAGCAAGCAGTACAATTATTACAGAATAGTCAAGTAATTGAAGCAGATAAAAAAGATAAAATTGTTAATGAATAATTAGCACTACTATCATAGTTTTAAGGCACATCTCTTAGTGAGGTGTGCCTTTTTATCTTAGTATTATTAAATTTCAAATACAACTATTTCCACTTTTGTTTGAACCTCTTCATATTCTTATTAAATATATGCCGCTGTGGTAGATTATTTCCCTCAAAAGTACGATGTCCAAAATGATAAACGAAAGTGTCTCCCGCACAATAGACCTTAAAACCATTCTCTCTAGCTCGACAACAGTAATCTCTATCTTCAAATAATCCATATTCAAAGTCTTCATCAAATAAGCCAATCTTTTCAATCACCTTACGTTTGATTAACATACAAAAACCAGCAACAGCATTTAACTCAAACCACTTATTCGCATCAGGCTTATTAAAATTATTACTAAATTTAACTATCTCTTCTAAACCATTTAAATTACATTCAATCGTCCCTGGCTTTCCACGAGCACAATTACTTCTTGGTCCCACAATTCCGACCTTTAATTTACTATCAATACATCTTAATTGATTCTTTAACCAATTATTTGCTACAATAGTATCATTATTTAGTAACATAATATAGTCCCCATCTGCCGCTTTTATGCCTTGATTTACCCCTTTACTAAACCCTAAATTAGTTTGATTAGTGATTAATTTAACATCGGCTATTGAAGTAAGGTATTCTACTGTACCATCACTAGAGCCATTATCTACTAAAATTAATTCATACGGAACTTCTGTCCAAGTTTTAATACTCTCAATACATAATTTTGTATACTTTAACTGATTATACGTTAAGATTATAATACTAATTAAATTAGGCATTCTTTCACCTCTCTTTATCCCAATCCCAATTTACATCTAAAAGATCATATAATCTTTGATTATAGGGTTCGAAATACTCATGTAATTGCTGTCTTATATTTGAATCCATTTCCGGATAATCTCCACTAGAATTAAACTGCTTATATTCTGTTAACTCCCACTTTGGTAATTCTAAAAACTCTAAAACTTTATCCATGACTAATTGAGGATTTGCATATAAATCTTCTGATTTTATGATTAATAACTGCTCTCTTGAAAAAAGTTTAAACCACCTTTGTAGCTGCTCTATATATATCCCTCTAGTTTTATAAGAAAAATGATTATAGTTAAAACTAAAATAATCTTTATCTTTCTCCATTTTTTCTAACTCTCCAGCTAATCTTTTTTCTTCTTTTGCTATTGCTTCAGTAAATGATAAAGTTTCAAATCCATTACGTACTTCATGATGATAATGAGAATAGGCTCTATCAATAGGATTTCTTAATAAAGCTATAAGCTTGACCTTAGGGATTAAATTATGAATTCTCTTAAACGCATAGGGATGAAATATATAATAAGGACTTGCTTCACCAGTAATGCAACCTTTTTCCTGTAAGTTTTGTAAGCTAGAAAAATACTTATAGTACCATTGCAATCCTTTTTCAAAATGATTATCAAAAAAGTGTACTTCTTTTCTAGCCGCAGGCGCTATATTAGGATGAGATGTTAAATACTTATATAATGAAGTTGTACCACATCTTTGGGCACCAATGATAATAAAATTAGGTCTAAACTCCAATTGATTCATTAAACCCCTCCCTTAACAAAATTAAATTTTACAAATTATCTTCTAATTTCTTTTTAGCATAATCATATAGCTCTATATCTAACTTATTCTTTTCTTTTATCATACTAATTATCTCTACTGGTAATTGATCTTTTGCGGGACGATTCGAATTCACATTTTTCTTTGTATAATCTATATCATCCCACCCTAATTCTCGTTTTATTAAAGATATGGATTCATCAAATAATTCAGTTATTCCTACAATAGCAAAATAATCATTAATGTTCTTCTTAGCTCTTTCTAAATTAGGTTCTCCTTGATTTGAATCTAACATAAAACTAGTAAGATTCTTCTCAGTTCTTTTATAATTAATAATTCGACTTTCCCAAGATAAAAAACGAGTCTGTAAATTTTCAATCTTTGGTTTAAGGCTCTTTATACTAAGAAATTCCTTAAAACTTAAACCATTAATCCACTTAATTTTTGTATTATGATATAGGTAATAATACATAGAAATTATGCGCTCAACCGGGTCGCGTAACATTGTAATATAGATATATGGCCTTTTAAAATAGTTATGAATTCCAAAAGGTATATGTCCCCATATACACTTCAATTTATTAATTTCTGCATCCGATAGAGCACTTAGTTTACCTATAGTATCCTTTTGCGCGCCTCCACCACAAACTTGATTCGCGTACTGTTTTCTAAAAATCTGACCCAATGTCGTCCCAGCCGTTTTCGGCATATGCATAAAGATTAACAATCTATTCTTGTTCTGACTTTTAATCCTCATAACTCACACTTCCCTAATAATAAGCTTTTAATATTTTATGTGAATTAACAGCAACCCGTTAATCCTTATTCATCAATAGGAACAATCTTATAGCCAGATTCTGTATTTCTTGCTCGCTCCAATCTATAACCAAACCTTCTTAACCGTTCTTTAAACTTCTTAAAGCCACGCCATTTAGATTTATAATTCTTTATATAATAAGCAAGATTTTCTCGTAATTCATCAACCTGATGACCACAATTAATAACTAAATACTCATCATTCCAAGCTACTAAATATCCACATTTCATTACATCCTTAGAAAAAGCAGAGTCATGAGGAAATTTATAAGTTCCAAACTTAGTGTTCCTCCATCTTACACCTCGATCCCAAATACTTCTTCTAAACATCGAACTTGTACCTATATTAATATCTGTAACATAAATGGCACAATCATCCCTTATTATCTTATAAGCTGATCTAACATCACAAGTCTCTCCTAACTCTTTTTGCGGAAAAGGAGAATATAGAGATAACTGTCCCAATCTTGGAAACTTTTCAAAAGCCTTTAGCATCTTTTGATCCCAGTCAGGTTTATAAATGAGATCATTCTCCGAAACATGTAAAAAATCTGCCTTAGCCTCTTGCAAACCTAAATTTAATGCTGCCCCTCCTTTGTTTTCCGATAATAAGATTGAACTACAATTAGAATATTCTTGACATATACGCTTAATAAATTCTTGCGAACCATCATCAGAACCATTATCTACAATAATCATTTCAAAAGGAACAGAAATTGTATCTAAATAAGAATCTATTGTCTCTTTTAATAAATAATAACGATTCCAACTTAATAAGACTGTAGATATCTGTGGAGTCTCTTTTTCTAACATTAATTTATACCTCCTAATTATAAGCCTAAATCCACTATTGCAATATATGTATGTAAAACAAATGAAATACGTCACTGATAATAAAAATAACCTTCCTCTTAAGTAATTAAATAGCTTTATACTAGCTAATTAATACTTAAAGAGAAAGGTGAATTATAGAATTAAGTTTATTTATATTCTTCTTCTAATTCACGAATTTCATCTTTAGGCAAAATAAAATCAATAGCTTCTTCTTTTTCCTCCTTGTCTACATTAATATTTAAAAAATCAGTAATCTCTTTGACCCACATTTCTGGAGTATCCATGACTTCCTCATAATTAAGCTCTAGTCTATTTAAATCAGGAAACCTATAAAATAATTCTTCAATACGAGAATCATAAAGTTTCTTTAATTTCATTCCTTGTTTAAATGTTATTAGTTTACTTCTACTTTTCTTCTTCCTTGAATCTTCTTTTTGAGCTTCTCTTCTCCTTCTTTCTTCCCTTCTTTTTAATGAAAGAGCTACTCTTGCTGGATTACGGTAACAAATAATAAAATAAGGATTAATTAAATATGGCAAATATAGTTCGATAGTTAAACTCGTCCTTGGATCTTTCCAACCCCAAATCCCTTCTCTATTTACTAGCCTTTTAATCTTTCTTTGAAATTTATCCTTTTGCCTTAAAATTGCTTCTCTAGTAGGAGGATCATCCCAACTCCCATTAGCCGCTTCTAAAATTTTAATATTTTGACTGATAAACCTTCTATCCTCAAAGTGACCTAGAGGATTAGAAAAATCCTTACCTAACATTCGCTCCCCCATATTGACACCAAGTTTATCTAAAACACCTGCAATCATAGAAGTACCACTTCTATGCATTCCTAAAGTAATTACTGTTTTAGATTGATTATCTATCATAAAATCTCTCCTTTATCATCTTATATCCTTATTATATGTATATGAATATTACTGAAAATATGTTGCAAGAATATTTCTGAAATGCATACCCAGTACGGTCTTGGTTGAATATAATTTAAATCAGGAGGTGATACAATAGAATATATAAAAAGTCAAGACAGGTTGAACCCACCTTGACTTTGAGTATCTAACCAATAGCTGCTGCAGTTAAAGTAATCGGACCAATAACTCTTACACGGTCTCCTGCAGTAGCCGAACTTGGACTTAACGCAGCAGTTAAGTCATAAGTTACACTTTCTCCTGTTGCATCATCAACACCAACCATATTCGCAACAGTAAAATCATCAGTAGCTGCATTAGCATCTGCAACCTTCGCTCTTACAACAGGGCTACTAGTATTATCACGAATTCTTAATATTACCTCTGCAGCATCGGTAGCTATATGCATACCTACTGTTGCATCTAATTTCACATCAGTACTTCCAGTAGTATCAATTGTAACTGTACCGAGAGTAACTTCTGTTGTACTATCGATTTGAATTGCTGTTGTACCACTAGTATTAGGGTCTAAAGTATATGATTCAAAAGCATTTAAAGCCATATTTTATTCACCTCCATTTTCCATCATTGGTATATTATACTATCCAAGGGGCTATTCGTTACTACTAGAATAAAAAATATATTTTTACTTATCCCAATTCCAATCTACATTTAAAAGTTTAAATAACCGTCGATTATATCTTTTAAAGTATTTATACAACTGCGTTTCTATAGATTTATTTATAAAATGATTTCTATTTCGTTTAATTTTCTTATGCTCTTTAAAATTCCATTCAGGTAAATTTAAAAACTTTATAATCTTATTCATAACTTCCTCAGGCCCAGCATATAAATCTTCAGATTTTAAGATTAATAACTGTTCTCTTGGAAATATATTTAACCATCTTTTTAACTGATTTATATAAATGCTTCTAGCTTTATATGAAAAATGATTATACTTAAAACTAAAATAATCTTTATCACGTTTCATCTTCTTTATTTCTCCAAATAATCGTTCCTCTTCCTTTTCTAAGGCCTTCTTAAATGATAATCGTTCAATTCCTTTAAGCACCTCACCACAATAATGTGCATAAGCCCTATTAACAGGGTTCCTTAATAGAACTATCAATTTAACCTCAGGCAACATTCTAAAGACTCTTTGCGGTACATAAGGATAAAAGAAATAATTAGTACTTACTTCTCCAGTAATATATTTATCTTTACATAACTTCCTTATCTCAGAAAAATGATTAAGATACCAATCCTCACCTTTATTAAAATTTTTATTAAAGAATTGGATCTCTTCTTTACAAGCAGGAATTACATTTGGATGAGATACCAAATATTTATATAAAGGAATCACTCCACAATTTTTTTCTCCAATAATAATAAAATTAGGTATAGATTGCAGATTACGCACTGCTTCGTTAGGCATAATAAATTCAATAGCCTCTTTTTCTTCTTGTTTACTTACTTGAATATCTAGAAAATTAATTATCCTCCTTACCCATTTTTTAGGTTCAGTAGTTACCGCTTCATAATGGAGATCTAACCTTGGTGAGTCAGAATACTCTTTAAAAAAATCACCAATACGTTGGTCATAAGTCTTCTTTAACTTCTTACCTTCTTCTAGTTCCATTTGATTTCTTCTCTGTAGGGACTCAGCCACTGTTTTTGAATTACGATAACAAACTAGAAAGTAAGGATTTTTTAAATACGGTAGATATAAATCAATAGTTAAGCTAGTCCTTGGATCCTTCCATCCCCAGATATTACTGCTAGATTCATTTTTCTTCTTGAGTAAACTCTTAATTTCTTTTTGAAAATTATCCTTTTGATCTAATATATCTTCTCTAGCAGGAGTAGAGTCCCAACTACCCCCACCAGCTTCTTTTAGAATTTTAATATTTAAATCAAGAAAATCTTTATCTTCAAAGTGGCCTAGCGGGTTAGATACTTTTTTGCCTATTAATTCTCTTCCCATATCGATTCCAAGCTTGCTTAAAATACCACTTGTCATAGAAGTTCCATTTCGATGCATTCCTAAAACAACTACTGTTTTAGATTCTAACTTGTTCATATAAACTCCACCTCCCTTATCTTATAAGAGGCATTATAATCTACTTGTTGGTTTATGTAATATGTTATGCTCAATCTTATAGATTAGGAACGATAAAATACTCAATCATATAATCACAGTTCATTATTTACTTTCATATCATATATTAAAATCATTATAAGGGGGGAGCCGAATGTTTCTTGAGAATGAAACCTTTAAAGAAGAATTGCATAATGAATATGAAGGTCAACTTGTTCTTGTAGAATACGAATGTAACGGAGTTGCCAAGTCAGCTATAGGCAAATTACACATCATTGGAGCCGACTATATCGACTTAAAAGTCTATAATAATGAACCTATTGAGGACGCTGTGTATTGTCAAAATGACTATGAAGAAATTGAATTCACATCTGACACATCTCCACCAGTAGATTACGGGATTTTCAGACTGCTAATCTACTTAAACAACGTAAATGCAGTCGAATTAAATCCTGAGATTTAATAAATTTAAAATCATACACAAGAAAGGAGGCAGAAAGAATGCTTAAAGATACCACCTCTGACCAAAGATTAGAGACAGTCTATCAAGATAAAATGGTATTTATTGAGTTTGAATCTGATGGTGTTTTAAAGGATGCTATTGGTAGGTTACAAAGATTTGGGGCTGATTACCTTGAACTATCTGGTCCTAATGACCTTACTGGTAATGAAGACGTTATCATAAGAGCACTAAATGATAACAACTGTAAAATGGAAGAAGTAACTACAGTTGATAGAGCTATAATAAAAAAAGAGGATGTCTGTGCAGTCGGTGCTATAGCACCAGAAGATGCTATAGGAAACCTTTAATAATTAAATATAAAATAAGAGCAGTATGACCATACTGCTCTTAGCTTATAGCTTCTAAATTTATATTATTCTATTTCATAGAGTTATTACACCTTGTTCTAAATTCATCTAACTCTTCTTTTGACTCAAGACTTAAATTTTGAATTTTACTCTCTAATCTGCTTTTAGCATAATTATATAACTCATTGTCTAATTCATTATTTTCTCTTATGAATTCAATTACTTCTTGTGAAATTTCATCCAATGAAAGACGGTCCTGTGATATATTCTTCTTTGTATAGTCTATATCTACCCAGCCCAATTCTTTCTTCATTAAAAATATAGATTCAACAAACATTTCTGTTATTCCAACTACTGCAAAATGTTTCTCTAAATTCTCCTTTGCTATCTCTAAATTTGGAGGAGCCTCTGCTGATGCGTAACGAGTTTGAGTATTTTTAGTCGCAAACTCAAAATCCGTTTTAGTAATAAATTCCTTTAGACTTAAGCCTTGAGCTCCACCATGACGACAATATAATGAAAGCATCCTTTCAATAGGATCCCTTAGCATAGTAAGATAATTATATGCCCTATTAAAAGGTTGATGTACCTCTCCAAAACAAGCATGTCCTTGTAAACATCTTATCTGTTTAATTCTCTTTTCAGACATTTCACTTAACTCTTCTCTAAATTGATATATGGTTCCAAAGGTCCAAACCTTATTTGGTTCATACTGTCTTTGGATTATCTCCCGTAATGTAGTTCCCCCGGTTTTGGGAATATGCATAAAGACTAATAAGTCTTCTAGATCTTTATTACTATCACTTAATTGCACTTTTCTCCCCCCTTAACTGTATAAAACTAGACAAAGATTATAAGTAGAGTACTACAAGTCCATAATACTCCACTTATAATTAATTTATTAAATAAGTTCCGACCAATCTTCAATTAATAATCGGATCCCCTCTTGTAATGAAACTCTTGGTTTCCAATCAAGCTCACTAATAGCTCTATTTATATCAAGTACATTAATTGGAACATCCTCTTTTTTAGCCTGCTCATAATTAACCTTTATTTCTCTTTCTAATACTGTTTTAATCTGTGCACATATTTGGTTAAGTGAATGTCCTTCTCCATTGCCAATATTAAAGACTTTATACTTTCCCTTATAATCTATTAATTTAGACGCTGCTCTTGCTACATCTGATACATGAATGTAATCTCTAATTATATTACCATCTCCCCAAATATGAATCGGTTCATTACTTAACGCTCTCTCTAAAAAAGTAGTGACTGCACCTTGACTTGCGTTTAAGAACTGTCGCCCTCCATAAGGGTTAGAAATCCGCATAATAACAAAATCTAATCTATATAAATACCAATATAACTGTAGATACTTTTCTATCGTTAACTTATGAATACCATAGGAACATATAGGATCTGTCGAATGTACTTCAGATATTGGTATGTTATTAGTGATTCCATATATTGTACCTCCTGATGAAAAGAAGATAACTTTTTTTACATCATTCTTCTTACAGTTATTAAGTAACTTTAATGTTGGCAGTACATTTGACTCTATATCAAACCCCATATTTTGATTAGAATTCCTCGGCACAGTAGTACTGATTAAGTGAAATACTACATCTACACTCTTTGTTAGTTCATCAAAAGACTCACATTCTACAAAATCATTAATAACTACCTCAATTTTATCTTCCATATCATTAAAACTACTATAATCAGGTTGATTTTTATCAAATAGTATTACATTATAGCCTTTATCTACTAAATATTTGCACAGATAAGACCCTAAAAAACCAGCCCCTCCTAAGACTAAACATTTCATTTTTACCAACTCCCAAACTACATATTAAGAACTAACATAATTACTTAAACTAATTATATATTTCTTCAAGTTTATCTACGTAGTCTGATACAGTCTGTTTAAAAGAAATTGCCTTAGAAGCTTTAACAACTTTTCTATTATTATTTGCTAACCCTCGAATTGTCCTGGCTAATGCTTTATGATTGCCAGGAGGAACAAGAAAACCTGTGACTCCATCCTCCACAAGACTAGAAAGCCCTCCTAAATTAGAAACAACTAAAACTCTTTTTGCTGCTAATGCTGTTAAAGCTGTCAGCGGAGTATTCTCATACCAAGTCGAAGGAATCACTACCACATGAATATCTGCTAATACTTCATGAAACCTCTCTTGTTCGAAAGTCCCACAAAAATTTATCCATTCTACTTCTTTTGCACTCTTTTTAAGTTGTTTATGAAAACTATTATTATCATTAAATCCTCCCCATATTTGCAACTCTATATCTTTTCTATTCTTTAATTGTTTACAAGCATTGATAATAATTTGTGGACCTTTAGTTGGCCTCAATGTTCCAATAAAAGCGATTTTAAGCTTGCTATCTATTGACACTTCTCCAAGTTTATAAACTTCTTCCGCCCTTTTAGGAACAGGAAATGGATTAATATATTCATTAGGACATATGAATTCATTTTTATAAAAAAGATTCTGTGTAAATTTATTTGAAAATAATACTCCATCTAATTTCTTTACTATCTCTCGATGTAATAATATTCTTCGTTGCACCAAGTTTTGTAGATTAGTATTAGCATTTCCTTGATTTAAACCTTTAAAGTTAGAAGCTAATAAGCATAAAAAGCATTTAGAGGGGTTGGGTCCCGAACATAATTCATCATTATGCTTAACAAGTTGATACTTTGGACATAATAACCAGTAATCAGTTGTAGTAAAGAAGGTTTTAATCTCTCTTTGCTTTAAAATATCAACTAATCTAGAAGTTAAATCCATAAGATGAAAAATATGAGCTACATCAGCATTAAAAGAATCTAAAACTTTATTAAATAAACAAGTCAAACGCGGATCATAACTCTCTAACTTCATGCGCTTAATCGGCTCTACAACATCTGGGATATAAAGTCGCCATACTTTATGTCCCCCATATTCATCTGTCTTAACTTGAGGACAATCTGGTATTTCATCTCCTGGTAATAAAGGTTCTGTTGTAAGTATTTCCACACTATGTCCTCTTCTAACTAACTCATCTGCAACCTCTAGTACTAACGTTTCAGTACCCGTATAATATCGTGGAAAAAATTCATGACATGCTAATAATATTTTAGCCAAATATCACACCCCCCTCAAATAGGGAACGATTACTTCAGCTATATCATTAGGCAGATTACCATTTGATTGATAGCTTACCATTACCTCACCTAAAAGCTTTCCCTTTCGACAAGCTGTAAACTGCTCTAAACATAGAAGTAATTCTTTATTAGTTACTCCTAAAAACCATTCACTTATCGTGCTTAAAACAGATTTTATTTCAAGTTCACACTTTTTAGCAAAATTTAATAACCAATCTACATCTAAATTTTTGTCTTTCTTATTAAATACAGTATTGATTAATTGATTAAAATAATTAGCCCTATTACCAGAGTTTATTAAAGCCCCGTTATTCATTCTTAAATCATTAACAATAACCTGATACATTCTTTCAATTACTTCTAGTCCTGCATAAAGGTCCTGTAATCTTATAAAAGAAAGATCATTTCTTAAACGCTCAAGAATTTGTGCAGTATGAATAATATCAAAGATAGTCCGCCTAAGTCTATAATTAGGTATTCGATTATGAGAATGCCTAACTTTAATAGAAGGATCATATTTAACTTTATAACCTCTTAATAATACTCTTTTAGCCCAAGCCATATCCTCTGCAAAAGCAACCTTAGGAAAAGAAATTTCTTCTAAAGCATCTTTTTTATATATCGCACATACATTATCAAACCTAACAACTTTTAAAGCTTCTCCGTAAGACATAGCTTTAAACTCTTGCATTGAATCTATAGATTTTATTTTAATATTACTTCCTAAATGATTATTATGTTGTCTAACTTCAAACCTAGCATATACATCAGCATTATTATGTGGCATTTGTTGACCAGTAACTGCTACTACATCATCTTCTTCCAAGGATTTAACCATTAAATGTATCCAATTATCTGACACTGGTATGGCATCTTGTACAGTAAATATAACTAATTCATAGTCTGTATTTCTAAGAGCTCTATTCCTTGCACGACCATGATTAAATTCTTCTTTATCAATTTGAATAATATCTGCTCCCGCTTCTCTTGCTTCCGCTACAGTTCCATCTGTAGAACCAGAGTCAATTATAATTAATTGAATCTCACCACTATACTTCTGTCTTTTAATCGCTTCTAAACAGTCTTTAAATATTCTTCCACCATTAAAAGTTGGAATAATTATACTCACACTTTTTTTCATTTCTCCATACCTACCTCTTTATTAAAAAGTACTAAATCATCAAATTCATATTAAAATTATAACTTCATTAAATAAAAAGTTATAATATATTATTATGGCACTCTTATTAATAATGTGAGAAGAACTATATAAGTTTCTAAAAATAAAAAAGCATTTGCTTAGCACTAAGCAAATGCGACAAAATTCATTATTTTAATGAAATCTATTATCAATTATCAGCTTAATTTAGCTTCTTATTTTGACAAATGAAATTATTAAGTTTTCTTTTATCTCTATCATTTAAAGCTTTAACCTGCTTTTTTAGTTTTTCCTTGGCATAACTATATAGCTCTAAGTCTAATCTATTTCTCTCTTTTATTGTATCAACTACCTTTTGTGATAAACTCTCATTATTAGGACGATTCCTAGCTACATTCTTCTTAGTATAGAATATATCATCCCAACCTAATTCTTTCTTCATTAAATACACAGACTCATCAAACATTTCCGTTATACCTACTACTGCAAAATATTTATCCAATCTCTCTTTAGCTTTTGCTAAATCGTCTAATTCCAAATCATAAGGAGTACCCTTCTTTCTCCCACAAACTAATAAAGTCTGCCGATTCGAATTACTTAAAGCAAAATCATCATTACTAACAAACTCCTTCAGACCCATACTTTGCACTTCATCATATATAGGAATATTCGGATTCCTCCGTGCACGATAATATTCAGATACTACACGATCAATTGGATTCCGTAGCATAGTAATATAAGTACATGGCCTTGAAAAATAACGATGTACTCCAAAAGGAAAATGAGCAACTATATATTCTATCTTCTCTAATTGCTTTTTGGAAAGTTGATCTACTGTCTCTTTTAATGGTAAATCATCATATGCATGCCAAGTCTCACTCTCAGAATATTGCTTATCTATTATTTTTCGTAATGTTGTGCCTCCAGTCTTTGGTATATGCATAAAGATTAACATCCATCAACATCCTCTCTTCTTAATAAATTTGATTATATTTTATGCAAATACCTAATTCTAGTGAATCTTAATGCAAATTTATAATGGTTAAATAGTTTTTAATCATTAATCACTTTAATTTACTTAATAAAATCATTTAACTCACGCTTAGATTCTGGATCTAAGTCTTTAAGCTTCTCTTTTAACTTCCTCTTTACATACTTGTATAATCTTATATCTAATTTATTTCTCTCTTCTATTATCTTAACTACTTCCTTTGGAACTTCTTCTTTAGACGGATGACTTTTCGTTACATTCTTTTTTGTATAGGACACATCCTCCCACCCAAACTCTTTCTTCATCAAAAATAAAGATTCATCAAACATTTCTGTTATACCTATTACTGAAAAATGTTTCTCTAAATTCTTTTTAGCTTCTTCTAAATCATTATGTTTTAAATTAAAAGGTTTCACTGCCCTTCCTCTAATCATAAAGAGCTGTAAATTTGAATTACTTAAAAATTCATCACTACTAACAAACTCTTTCAAACTAATATTTTGCAATTTATCATATAAAGGATTATTTGGATTTCTACGTCTATGATAATATTCTGAAATCAAGCGTTTAATTGGATTGCGCAACATCGTAACATAGGTATATGGTCTTGTAAAATATTGATGGGCCCCAAACTGAAAATGCGCAGCCATATAATTTATCTTTTTTAGTTGCTTTTTTGGAACCTCTTTAATTCTTTGTTCTAATGGTAAAAATTCATATGCATGCCATCTCTTATTTGATGAATATTGTTTATCTATTATACCTCTTAATGTGGTCCCGCCTGTTTTTGGTATGTGTAAGAAAATTAATAAATTATTTGCGGGACCACTATAATTATTAACTCCCATTATTATTCGCTCCTTTTAATAAATTATTATTATATCTTATGCAAGTAACTAGTTGTAGTGCATCTTAGCAAAGATTAAGCTTTAATGATTAGAATTATTAAACTCTTTACTTTGATGAATAAAGTTGTTTAAATTACGTTTAAAATCAGGTCCTAAGGAATTAATCTGTTCCTGTAAATTATTTTTTGCATAGTTATATAATTCTATATCTAATTTATTCCTCTCTTTAATGATATCAAGTACTTCATTTGACACTTCCTCTTTAGGAAGACGATTTTGCCCTACATTTTTCTTTGTATAAAGTATATTATCCCAACCAAGCTCTCTCTTCATCAAAAGTAAGGATTCATCAAACCTCTCCGTTATACCTACTACCGAAAAATATTCATCTAAATTTCTTTTAGCCTCTTTTAAATCAGCTTTTTCTAAATCAAATGGGTCTTTCTTTACTCCTGTTAATATAGAAACCTGTCGATTTGAATTACTAGCGAACTCATTGCTAATAGCATACTCTTTTAAATTAATACTTTGCATCCTTTCGTGAAAGCGATTAGTTGGACTTCTTCGTATATGATAATATTCAGAAATCATACGGTCAACTGGCTCACGTATCATAGTAATATAGGTATATGGTTCTGGACAATACTCATGGATGCCAAATCTGACATGTCCTTGTACACATCTAAATTGATTTCTATCTTCCTCTAATTCACCTATTGCCCCTTTATGCTTACCAGTAAAAACCTTACTTTCATCATACTGCTTATCTATTATCCTGCGTAGTGTAATACCACCAGTCTTTGGTATATGCATGAAAATTAATAACTTATCTTTCATTCTCTATATCTCCCCTTGATATCAACCTTTATTATATATTATGCAAATAATATTCTTTAGTGTGATTCAATGAAAATTAAATAATAACTTAGTAATTCTTAAGTTTGACTAATAAAATTATTTAGTTCCTCTTTAGAATTAGAATTTAAACTCTTAATTCTAGCCTTTAATTTCTTTTTAGCATACTGATACAACTCTATATCCAACTTATTTCTTTCCTCTATTATTTTAATTGTCTCATTTGAAACATTTTCTTTAGAGGGACGATTCTTAGCTACCCTTTTCCTAGTGTAGGATATATCATCCCAACCTAATTCTTTTTTCATCAAAAATAAAGATTCATCAAACATTTCTGTTATCCCTACCACTGAAAAACAATTATCTAAATTACTTTTAGCTTCCTCCAAATCAGAAGAATCCAAATTAAAAGGATGCTTCTTCCCTCCTGTTATCATAAAGAGTTGTCGATTTGAATTATATGAAAACTGGTCACTACTAACAAATTCTTTAAAACTAATATTCTTTAACTGCTCATACTTAGGAATATTTGGATTACGACGTATATGATAATAGACAGAAATCATGCGATCAATTGGTTTCCGCAACATAGTAATATAAGTATATAGTCGTGTACAATAACGATGAATCCCAAACTTAATATGGCCTTTTATACATTCTATTCCTTGTATATTTTCCTCTGATTTCTTCAACTTATTAATTATTTTTTGATAATCCCCTTCAAAAAACTGATCTTTACGGTATACTTTAGTAATTATGCTCCTTAGCGTAGTTCCTCCAGTCTTGGGGATGTGGAGAAAAATTAATAAGCCACTTGGATTTTTATCATAATAACCCGCTTTCATTATTATCTCATCTCCTTTTAAACAATGAAAATAACTATCCTTTAATCACTATATACTGTAATTTATGCAATAAAGAAAAGAATGTGATGTAACTCTTAATTTCCTTAGCACAAATTTTATAAAAAAGAATAATTATAAAGTAATATGACCACTGGTATAAGAATTATCTTATTATATCTTAAGGAGGAATTATGTCTAAACAACTATTTCTTAACGAAGATATTAAGATTAATGTAAATCAGGTAAGTATTGAAGGAAAGGGAGTGATATTACTTACTGGCCCTTCTGGATGTGGGAAAGGAGAAATATCGAAAGCATTATGTAAATTTCTAGCTATCCCAAAAACTAGACGCTTATCAATGGGGAATATTTTAAGAATGACTATCAGTAAGGCAAAACAAGATAAAGAATTCAAACTTATACTTGCAGATAAATATGATATTAATGATAAGACTTCTATTTTTAATTTAAATAAAAATAAGCCTGAAACAATCAAGGAAGTACATAAGCATAAAGAAAAATTAATAACATACTTAAGGTCAAATAATAATTTCATTTCACAATTCGATTGGTTAGAGTTTTGTGTAAACAGCGGATTATTAGTACCTGACAAATGGACTAAAAAAATCATAAAAGCATTGCTTGAAAATTCACTTGACCTTAGAAATCAAATTACAATCCTAGATGGATATCCAAGAACTATAGTTGCTGCAAAACACCTATTAAAAACATTTGAAAAACTAAATATTCCTATAATAAAAGTATTACATCTTTTTATATCAAAAGAACAAATGAAAGCTCGAACATTAAACAGAAAGAGAGCAGATGACACCAAAGAAAATCTAGAAAGAAGATACCAGTTCTACATAGACAAAGTGCAACCATGTGTTGATTATTTGAAATACTATTTAGGAACAGAAAAGGTTGCACTCATTGATGCTCATCAACCTATCTTTGATAGTAATAAACAAATTGATATTGATGCCTCTATTCATCAAGTGGTACTTAGTGTTATTCAAGCCTTAGAGCTACCAAAAGTAAATTATGCAGGTCAGTCAGTAATAATTGATTGACCTGTTTTTTCAATTTATAGTCTCTCAAATTATTATCATAAAGTAAGCCATTTAGTAACTATGATATCATCATCTATTCTTTTTTTAATTATTAATATACCTTTGCTATTTGCTAATCATTATATTACTTTATTCTTCAACTTTTGCTTTCTTCGAGGTTTTAATTTGCCTACTACTTCTACTTTATCACCTAAAGCTGTAGCAATTTGGTTTAATTTCTTCATAGTTGCTGGTTGTATCCAATTTTCAACTCCAGGTCTATCTAAAGTATTTAACTGTATTCGTTGAGGATTAATTTTATCAATTACTTTTTTAAAGGTTTTAATTTCTTTTTCAGTATCGTTAACTCCAGGAATAATAAATATCTCTAACCAAGTTTCCCCTACATAATTTTTATCTAAATTTATTAATCCATTAATGATATCGTTGATACTTAAGCTAAAAACAGGACGGTTGATTGTTTGAAAAGTACTCTCCAATACAGCATCTAAAGATGGAACTATTAAATCAATCTTCTTAATTCTTTCTAATATTCTTTTGTCAGTAAAGAGACTGGCATTGGTTAATAAAGCTATTTTATATTCTGGATAATTTTGTTTTAAAAAACCAACTATTTTATCTATTTTGCTATGCAAAGTAGGTTCTCCAGAACCAGAGAATGTAATATAGTCAAGTTTTGGTTTTCTTTTGAGGAATCGATCTAACTCTTTAATTACTTTTTTAGTTGGAATATATTCTTTTCTTTCTATATTAAGTTCTGCTCTAGACCCTCGCTCGCAATATATACAATCGAAGGTACATACTCCATTAGGAAGTAAATCTATTCCTAAAGATACTCCTAATCTTCTTGATATTATAG
>Ga0079294_100047_pt1 | contig 27199 bp, 29 predicted proteins | sample Wag4S2014_12_3_FD_74790 | JGI IMG/M metagenome (GOLD analysis project Ga0079294, IMG submission 74790) | Deep subsurface shale carbon reservoir microbial communities from Ohio, USA - Utica-2 Time Series 2014_12_3 | ecosystem: Environmental > Aquatic > Deep subsurface > Shale gas/oil reservoir >... | reverse complement strand
ATATAATAGAGGAGTAAAGTTAAATGGAATTAACTATTTATTGGGATGTATTACTTATAATTAATTTAGTAATGAATTATCTACTTTTATGGACTACTGGACGTTTAGTAAATATTGATTATAAAATTTGGCGTTTGATTTTAAGTGCAGCGGTTGGGACGGCATATACTATTTTAATGTTATTTCCCCAATTGCAGAATTGGAATAATATAATTATTTATTTCTTAATATCTATCTTAATGGTTATTATAGCTTATTTTCCACTACGAATAAGGCGATTTATTCAGGCATTAGGATATTTCTATCTAATTACATTTTTAGCTGCTGGAATATTAATGGCAGGTTATAATTTGAATTTGCAGTCACAATTTACAGAACTAAATGAAGGCTTTAATCTTTCGATACAGGATACTTGGATATTTTTAATAGGTATTATATTCTTAGGGGTTTTAGGAAAATTTAGTTGGCGTTTATTTCAAGGGCAAGTTTCGATGGACAATTTTTTAACTTCATTAATTATTAAGTTTGATGATGAAGAACTAGAAGTTAATGCATATGTTGATACTGGAAATCAGTTAAGAGATCCATTAACCAATCTTCCTGTAATAATTATAGAATTAGAACTACTATTAGAAATACTACCAAAGAAAATTCGAAAAATTTTTACAAATTATGATTTAAAATTACAAATTGAAGAAGTAGCTACAGTTTTAAGTGAGACTACTTGGGCTAATAGGTTTAGGCTTATTCCATTTTCAGTTGTAGGTAGTCAGAATGAATTAATGATTGGCTTGAAACCGGACAAAGTTATACTATATTATCAAGAAGAGAAGTTAGTAACTGATCACGTAATCCTTGGGGTCTATGACCAACCGCTTGATCAAGATGCAGATTATAATGCTTTAGTTAATCCAGGATTAATTAATACTATAAGATAGTCAGTATCTTTTAAAAGTCAGTGCATTAAAAGGGGGGCTAGATTTGTTAAGTTTGGTCAGGAGGTTTAAGTTGTTTGTTAGGATTCAGTATGTTAGGTTGTTACAGAAGTTAGGGACTTATGTAGCCAGGAATGTCTTTTATGTAGGGAGTAGTGAAGCATTGCCACCGCCTTTATCTAATGAAGAAGAGAGTTATTTGCTTTCTAAGTTAGAAGATGGTGATCAGGCTGTTAGGAGTGTCCTAATTGAACGGAATTTAAGGTTAGTGGTCTATATTGCACGTAAATTTGAGAATACAGGAATAGATATTGAAGACTTAGTTTCTATAGGGACAATTGGCTTGATTAAAGCAGTTAATACATTTGATGTAAGTAAGAAGATTAAGTTGGCTACTTATGCTTCACGCTGTATTGAAAATGAAATTTTAATGTACTTAAGGAGGAATAATAAGAAACGATCAGAAGTGTCATTCGATGAGCCTTTAAATATTGATTGGGACGGAAATGAGTTAAAATTATCCGATGTATTAGGTACAGAAATGGATCTGATTTATAAGTACATAGAAGAAGATGTTGATAGAGAGTTATTAGTGCAAGCTATGGAAGTTTTAACAGAACGTGAAAGAAAGATTATGATCTTGAGATTTGGTTTAAGTGAGGGCAAAGAAGAGATGACGCAAAAAGAAGTTGCTGATATTTTAGGAATTTCTCAATCATATATTTCACGTTTAGAAAAGCGAATTATTAAAAAATTACAAGGGGAAATTGCTAAGATGCAGGTATAATTAAAGCTTTTAATAAAATTAATTAATAAAGTATCTATAGGGGAATCTATAATAAGGGGGAAGATAATGTGAAGTTATCTAGGAGTCAAATCTGCACAACTACAGAAATATTAAAAGAAATCTTTTCAATGCCGGAGCGACTAATTTATAATATGCCAGAGAAAGAACGCTATAATAAGATATATGATTATTTAACTCAATTAGTCAAAGAAGAAAAGGCATCTTCAATTGGTGAGATGAATATGAATGGTCAACACTATTATGGTTTTGAGTTTGAAGATTTTTTATATATAATTCCCAAAACATTTCTTATACAAGAGGAAGAAAAGAATAGTATTAAGCTAGATGAAAAAGTAGTAGTACCTTTTAGAAAAGCAAATTAATTTTTAATTTTAAGCAGGAGTTTTTAAGTCAGTGTTGAAATAAGTATATGGAATATAAAAGTTAATATTTATTAAATAGGTGATTTGCTGGTTAAGGAGGAAAACTTTTTAATTAGCAGATTTAAAAGGGAAGTCTGGATGAGATGTGCTAATTTATTCTCGTTACAGCGCGGTCCCGCCACTGTAAGCAATAAAAGACTACTTTAATTATACCACCTGGTTATCGATTAAAAATAACTAGGGAAGGTGAAGCAAAGTCTGTTGTGAGCCAGGAAACCTGCCTGTTTAATCGCTAAATCTTGTCTTTCGCGGAATGAAGATAAGTTATAGTAGTGGGTGATGGCAAAGTCCACGACCTCTTAAGGGGGGTCGTGGACTTTTTTGTATTTATAACTAATTTTTAAGGAGGAAGGATACATGACTCAATTAATTAAAGCTAAAGCTGGGAAAATCACACCAGCGATGAAGTTTGTTGCGGAGAATGAAGGAGTAAGACCAGAAGTGATTAGAAGCGAAGTGGAAGCAGGAAGGATAGTAATTCCTAAGAATAAGCAGAGAAAGGTGAAGTTTAGTCAAGGATTTGGGAAAGGATTGAGGACGAAAGTTAATACTAGTGTAGGACTTTATAGAGATTATACTGATATTCAAACTGAATTAAAGAAAGTTAATTTAGCGGTAAGCTTAGGTACTGATGCAGTTATGGATTTAAGTAAGGATGGGGATATCGATAGTGCTCGAAGAGAGGTGTTAAAGGCAACAGAACTACCAGTAGGAACACTACCTATTTATCAGGCAGCTAAGGAGAGTCAAGAGAAGACAGAATCAATCTTAAATATGACAGTTGATGATATATTTAAAATAGTAGAAAAACAAGCGGAAGATGGAGTAGACTTTATGGGAATTCACGCTGGGTTGAGGTTAGAAGTATTGGAAAGATTGAAATTTGAAGGGCGAGTTGAAGGTTTAGTCAGTCATGGAGGCCAAATATTAGCCGGGTGGATGTTGCATAATCAACAGGAGAACCCATTTTATAAAGAGTATGATCGTTTATTAGAGATTGCTAAGAGGTATGATGTTACACTTAGTTTAGCTGATACTTTTCGTCCAGGAGCAATATCTGATTCTTTAGATAGAGCTCAAATTCAGGAGTTAATTATTTTAGGTGAGTTAGTGGATCAAGGAAGAGATTACGGTGTACAGATGATGGTAAAAGGGCCTGGTCATGTACCTTTAGACCAGATTAAGAGTACAATTCAGTTACAAAAAGAACTCTGTCATGACGCTCCTTACTTTGTATTTGGTCCGTTAGTAACTGATTTAGCGACAGGAGAAGATGATATTAATTCAGCGATAGGAGGAGCTTTTGCTGCGGCAGCTGGCGCAGACTTTTTATGTTACGTAACTCCGGTGGAACATCTTGATTTTCCGACCGAAGAGGATATCAGGGACGGGGTTATGGCTGCTAAGATTGCTGCACAGGTTGGGGATCTATCTAAAGGACGGGAAGAGGCTTGGAGAAAAGAAGAAAAGATGGCTAAGGCAAGAAAAGAGTTAAATTGGGAAGCAGAAATAAATCTATCTTTAAATCCTGAGAATGCCAAACAAGTAAGAGAAGGAAGAAATCCTGCCGGAAGTGATGGATGTGCGATGTGCGGTGAATATTGTGCAATTAAGGTTGTTGATGGGTATTTAAATTAAGGTTAAGGCTGAGGTTGAGACTAAGGCTAAGGCTGAGGTTCTTATCAATTGAATTTAATTAAAGGGAGGAAGAATTTATGACACAAATGATTAAAGCTCAAGAAGGGATTATTACAGAAGAAATGTTAGAGGTGGCTAATACGGAAGAAGTATCGGCAGAGGTTATTAGAGAAGGGGTTGCTAAAGGAGAGATAGTAATTCCTGCTAATATAAATCGTAAAGATAGAGGTTATGTAGCTATTGGAACAGGATTAAGAACAAAGGTGAATGCAAGTATTGGCGCTTCTAAAGATTATCCAGATATGGAGAGGGAGAAAGAGAAGTTGCAAGCTGCTTTGGATGCTGGGGCTGATGCTATTATGGATCTGAGTACTGGTGGGAATATAGATCAGATTAGAATAAATACTTTAGAAATAGCCGATGTACCAGTAGGCACTGTACCGATCTATCAAGCAGGAATTAAGAGTATTGATAAGTATGGATCAGTAGTGGAGATGGAAGCAGAGGATATCTTTGATGAAATCGAAAGACAGGCAGAAGCAGGGGTAGACTTTATGGCAATTCATTGTGGAATGACATTAGAAGTTTTAGAGAGATTAAAGAATGAGGGAAGAGTTACTGACGTAGTGAGTCGTGGTGGTGGATTTTTAACCGGGTGGATGCTTCATCATCAAAAGGAAAATCCACTTTATACTCAATATGATCGAGTTTTAGAGATTGCAAAGAAACATGATGTGACTTTGAGTTTAGGTGATGGAATTAGACCTGGAGCAGTAGTTGATTCTTTAGACCGAGCTCAGGTACAAGGATTATTAGTTACTGGTGAATTAGTACAGAGGGCTAGAGAAGCTGGGGTACAGGCTATGGTGGAAGGACCAGGACATGTTCCGTTAGACCATATAGAGACAACAATTCAAGTACAGAAAGAATTATGTCATGATGCTCCGTTCTTTGTTTTGGGAATGTTAGTAACTGATATAGCAGCTGGTTATGATCATATAGTGGCAGCAATTGGAGGAGCAAAAGCTACTTGGGCAGGAGCTGATTTTGTCTGTTATGTTACACCAGCGGAACACTTAGGATTACCTGCTAAAGAAGATATTAAACAGGGAGTGATTGCAGCGAGGATGGCTACTCATGCTGGAGATATAGCTAAATATGGATCAAAAGCTAGTAAGCTAGATACTAAAATGGCAGAAGCTCGGGTTAAAGAAGATTGGCAGGAACAGGCTAAGTTAGCAATTAATCAAGAGAAAGTGTTAGCTAAGAGTAAGGGAGTGAAGAAGGAAGAGACTAGGGTCATGGATGAAAAGGCTGAGCCGATGGAATTGGTTGCTAATTATTTGCAGGGGTAGTTATGAGTGACAAGTGACTAGTGACAAGTGACTAGTGACAAGTGACAAGTGACTAGTGACAAGTGACTAGTGACAAGTGACTAGTGACAAGTGATTAGTGATAAGTGATTAGTTATAAGGTAAAATAATTAGCAAGATATCTTTAATAATATTACTAATAATACAAAATTACAAGGAGATGATTATAGTGGAATTATTAAAAGAAACTATAGCAGGAATTGATAATTTAGATGAAGAAAAGATGGAGGAAGCACAAGCGAGATTAGATAGTTTAACTAAACCGCCAGGGAGTTTAGGTAAGTTAGAAGAGATTGCAGTTAAGTTAGCTGGGATTGGTAGAGATGTATTTACTAAAGTAGATAAGAAAGCCCATATTGTAATGGCAGGTGATCATGGGGTTGTGGAAGAAGGGGTTAGTACTGTTCCACAAGCAGTAACTACTCAGATGGTTCATAACTTTTTAAACGAGGGAGCAGCAGTCAATGTTTTAGCTAATCAAGTAGGAGTAGAAGTAGTTATAGTAGATATTGGAGTGGCTAATGATATAGAGGCGGAAGAATTAGTAGTTAAGAAGATAAAATATGGAACTGATAATTTAGCTCAAGGGGCAGCAATGAGTCGCGAGGAAGCAGTTGCTAGTATTGAAGCAGGAATAGAAGTCGTTCAAGAGTTAATTGATAAAGGAGCTAACTTAATTGGAACTGGGGAGATGGGAATCGGTAATACTACTCCAAGTAGTGCTGTTTTAACGACAATGACAGAGTTATCATTAGATGAAACAGTAGGTTATGGGACAGGTATTAGTAATAAACAATTAAAAAAGAAGAAAGAAGTTATAGCAGAGGCTTTAGAGATAAATCAACCGCAAGCTGATGATGGAATTGATATCTTATCTAAAGTGGGAGGACTAGAGATAGGAGGCATGGCTGGTATTATGCTAGGAGCAGCAGCCAATCGAGTTCCGGTATTAATTGATGGATTGATTTCTGGAGCAGCGGCATTAATAGCTCAGAACCTAGAACCGAAAGTTGTTGATTATCTAATTCCGTCACATAAATCAGTAGAACCAGGTCACATTGAGATCTATCGAATCTTAGGCTTAGAACCGATGTTAGATATGGATATGCGATTAGGGGAAGGAACAGGAGCAGTATTAGGCATGAATTTAGTAGAAGCAGCAACAAGAATTATAAGTGAAATGGCGACGTTGGAGGAAGCACAAGTTGAGGCTAATGAGGCGAAGTAACAAATCAACCACAGCCAGCCTTGATTTATAGGCTGGATGAGGAAGCACAAGTTGAGGCTAATGAACCTCAGGTTTAGGTTAAGGTTGAGGTTAAGACTAAGGCTTTTAATTGTCAATTGTTAATCTTCAATTGAACTTTAAAATAACACTAAGGGGGTAATGAAATAATGAGTTCCAAACTTGATAATACTACAAGAGTTAAGAACAAAGAAGAATTCTGGGAGACTAAGAGATTAGTACGAATGGCTTTGTTTATAGCTATGAGTGGATTAGGTGCTTGGATTACTTTGCCTAGTCCGATTGGGACTGTAGCTTTAGATTCAGCGCCTGGTTACTTTTTGGCTCTTTTTGCTGGTGGAGTTGAGGGTGCTATAGTTTTAGGATTAGGACATTTACTTTCAGCATTTAAGGTAGGTTTTCCTTTAGGACCGATTCATATTTTGATTGGTGTTTTGATGGGGATTTGCGGTTTGATATTTAGGTATTTGAATCAAAAAATAAATTTAGTTATAGCAGCAATTACAGCAATTTTGGTTAATGGGGTAGTAATTAATGTGTTATTAATTCCTTTAGTAGGGATGGGCTTTTTTGTTGGGATGACTCCAGTATTACTACTTGGTTCAGCGGTTAATATCGTGTTAGCTATTGTTGTTTATCGGATGTTAAATTAAATAGATGACAGATTACAGTTAAAAACATTAAAAATAATTAGACACAGACTAACCCAGACAAGGCACAGACTAATGATAACTGATAATTTGCAATTGAAAATTAAAAGATTTTAAGAGCTTGAATAATTATATTCATACTAAAAATATGATTAAGGGTAATACTTAACTGATACTGATTAATATCAATGATGCCTGAAAATAAAAAGTCTTGTGTCAAATATTTTTAATAGTTACTTAAAAATCTCAAATTAAAAGTTTTAAATTATTATTTTAAACTAATGATTTTAATTGACAATTGCACTTCAAATTGATATTGATTATTAATTACTAATGATATATAGAGGTGATAGTAGATGAAGAGGGATATTTCTATAATAGATTTACCAGCAAAACAGAAGATGATTATAGCTTGTGATTCAAGTGGAGGGATTGGTCCTAAGAGCGGTGATAAAGTTGTTGTGCCGGGAGAGATAGTAGGAAGGTTAGGGGTGCGAGTAGCTTTGATGGAGCTTTTGGCTGTTAGAGCTACACCTTTGTCAATAGTTAATACTTTAAGTGTGGAGTATGAACCTACAGGGAAGAAGATTATAGCAGGTATAAAAGATGAACTAGAACAATTAAATTTAGATGCAGATAAAGTGTTAAATGGGAGTACTGAAGAGAATATTCCTACTTCTGAAACTGGAGTAGGGATTACAGTTGTTGGAGTAGTTAGTGAAGAAGATTTAAAACTTGCTAATTCTAGAGCAGGAGATATAATAGCTGCTGTCGGATTGCCTAAAGTGGGAGAAGAGGTTATAGCTGATAAAGATGAAATTGCTAACTTAGAAACTATGCAACAAATATTAACTTTAGATTATATTTACGATATATTACCTGTTGGTTCTAAAGGAGTTAGATATGAAGCTAAATTATTGGCAGAAATGAATAGTTTAAATCTGAATTTAATCAATAGTGATGTTGATATTGATAAGTCTGCTGGACCAGTTACGGTTTTATTAATTACCTTACCTGAGAATAGACTAGATGATTTGAAGCAAAATATCTCTAAACCAGTCAATTTAGTTGGTAAGCTCTACTCGATCTCTTAAATTATTTGCAGGAATTCAGTGATAATATTTAGAATAAAAAAAAGAGTGGGATATTAATTTAAGGATGGGGACGAGAGATGAAGAAATTATTTAATCTAAGTGTTTATAATTTTGATTGGTTTAATAATGACTGGCAAGAAGTAAAAGAGTTTTGTGAAATAAATGGATTGGCTGGGATTGAATTATTATCTAGCGGACTAGAAAATATTGATTTAGATAGTATTCCTCAGGAAATAGTTAAGGCGATGCATCTTTCTTATTATTTAAACTGGGTTTCATTGGAAGGGAATAATAAAAGACAATTAGAAGAAAAAGAAGTAATTAATACTTATCGGAAAGAATTAGAAATGGCTGCTAAGTTAGAAGTAGATTATGTTGTCTTTCATGCTAGCAGTATTAGCATGGGAGAGGTATTTAGTGATGAATTTAGTCATACTAATTTTGATATTTTATCAGCAGTTGCTCAAGTTATAAATAAGGTTACTAAAGGTTTAGATATAGATTTCAAATTATTATTTGAAAATTTATGGTGGAGCGGGCTTACTTTCTTAAACAAAGAGGAAGCAATGGATTTTTTAGATAAATTAGATTATAAAAATGTAGGTTTCTTGTTGGATACAGGTCATTTAATGAATACTAATTTGGAGTTGAATAGTGAGAAAGAAGGCTTAGATTTGTTCTACGGTGTTCATTTACATAAGTCATTATCTCGTTCTTATCGTTTAGAAAATAGAGAAAGACTATATCAAGAATTTGTTAAAAAAGAAGGCTTAGAAGCAAAGGAACAGGTAGCAGGACAATTTATAGCTAATTCTGATCAACACTTACCTTTTAGTGAAATTTCTCCTCAAAGAATATTAGATTTAATCAAACCAGTTTATATAACTCATGAATTTACTGCAACTAAGAAAGGTGAGTTTATTAAGTATTTGCAGATTCAAGATCAAATTTTATAATTATGCAAGAACCTTAATTAAACAAGAATATTCACTAAAGGAGGAGCCAGTTGATGAAACCAAAAGTATTTGTAACTCGTCGCATTCCAGATAAAGGATTAAAGATGTTAGAAGATAAGGTTGATCTTAAAGTTTGGGAAGGAGTGGTTGGACCTAATAAGGAGAGAATTATTGAAGAAGTAGCTGAAATAGATGGATTAATCTCTTTGTTAAGTGACCCAATAGATAGAGAGGTATTGAAAGCAGGAGAAAATCTTAAAGTAGTAAGCAATTATGCAGTTGGTTATGACAATATTGATGTTGATGCTGCTACAGAGCAGGGTATTTATGTTACTAATACCCCTGGGCATTAACTGATACAACTGCTGACTTGGCTTTTTTTAATGGCAACGGCACGGCGAATTGTTGAAGCGGATAAGTATATTAGGGATGGCAATTGGAAAGCATGGGGACCAAAATTATTTTTAGGTCAAGATATAACAAATTGCTGATGATAATCCACTTTTAGAATTAGATAATGTAGTAGTAGCTCCTCATATTGGTAGTGCTAGTATTAGTGCTAGGGAGAAGATGGCAGAAATGGCTGCTCAAAATCTTTTGGCAGGATTAGATGGAAGAAAACCGGATAATTTAGTGAATGAGGAAGTGTTTTAATAAAAAAGGTTGTTACCGTAAAAGGTAGCAGCCTTTTTTATATTTTTATTTTAGAGCAAATTAGGTAAAACTATTTTCATTATTTGGATTTTTTATACTTATAGGCTAATTAATACTTGTTTTTTTATTAAATAAAGACATATTAATAGAAAAATGTTTATGATAAAATTACATTAGTGTTGCTAGTCTGTTGTATTAAGACAATATATTTTACTCCATTTTATAGAGTTATTTTGTTTAGATTTAGAATAGTAAATGTTATATGCTATAGATTTAAAGAGGAATTTATAACTTGTGCTGTAAAATTGTGTATTAAACTAGAATGCTATTCTGTTATTGGCAACTTGTTAAAGTTAGAAGGGGAGTTTAATAATAAGGATAAATATTTCGATGGTTTAGGGTATTTTAATGTTTAAAAGAAAAGGAGATGCTATTATGGGCAACAATTATTGATATTAATAGGGGATACAGTTAAAATTTATAATAGGAAAGGGGGAAGTCAATTGAAGACTATAGTAAAAGATATATTTGAATTTAAAGATGTTGAAGGGTTAAAAGTTATTGCAGGAAAGAGTGGCTTAAATAGAGTAATAAGCGGAGTGCAAATAATAGAAGAGTTGGATTTTGATACTCAATTAGATGAAGAAGATTTTATTATCATAGATGAGAATTTTATAAAAAATGATTCTTTAGAGGTTAAAGACTTAATTACTAAGATAAGTAGAATAAAAGTTGCTGCAATTGGAATTAACTTTGGTGAATCTATAGATGAGCAACAGTTATCAGATGAAGTTTTAGTCATTGCTAATCAAGCTGATTTACCAATTATATCGATACCAAATTATTATATTTTAACAAATTTAATTAATGTAATACTAAGGAAGACTACAAATAAACGTAATGAGGTATTAACAGTACTTGAAAATATATACGAATCTTTTACTCAATTAATTATCAATGAGGCAGGCGTTCAACAGATTATTATTGAATTAAGAGAATTGCTTGATAGACAGGTTGCTTTTTATGATATAACTTTTAACAATTTTTATATGGCTGATACTTCTAATCAATTTATGGAGGATATGGAATTGCTTTCATTAAAGAAAATTGCAAATGCATATCAGTGTTATCCAGTGAAGATAAAAGACGAGATATATGGCTATATAGTTTTAGCGAAAAATAAGAATGAAAAGGATGGCAATAGATATGATAAGGTTATTTTAGAACACGGGAAGATGGCGATAGAGATGGTGATTAGACGAAATATTTCTAATCAATTAAAGGTAGCACAACAGAAATTTTTGATACAAGACTTAATCTTTAATAACTTTAAATCAGAGGAATTTGCAGAAAAGAGGGCTTATTTATGTAATTGGGATATTAAAGAGAGAATGGTTGTTATGGTTTTAAAAATTAAAGATTTGAGAAGCGATCGCCTAGAAGTAAAACAGGAGAGTTCAAATCAGATAGTGAATAAAGTGGATGAAAAGATCATTCTTAATCTTAAAAATATTATTAATGACCAATTTAAAGATAGTATCAGTCTGGATTATAGTAAAAGTATTGTCTTTATTATTAAAACTAATCTAGGTAGACGGAATTTTAGACAAAGATTAGAGGAGCTTATTTACGAAATTAAAACAAGTATTGACGAGCATAATCTTAATTTAATAATAGGGATTGGAAAAATTAAATCTTCAATTGCTAGACTATATGAAAGTTATAACGAAGCAATACAAGTTATTAAATTAAAGCAGCAGGTGGATTTGCAAGATGAAGTTGTCTTTTATGATGACTTAGGTATTTATAAGCTATTGAGATTAATTCATGATAAAGATGAGGTTGAGCAATTTTATAGTTCTTATTTAGGAAACTTAATTAAGTATGACCAAGAGAATGGAACAGAATTATTAAAGAATTTAAGCTGTCTAATCAAAAATGATTGGAATTTAAAGGCTGCGTCGGAGGAACTCTATATTCATTATAATACAATGAAGTATAGGTTTAAGAAGATGGGCAAGATATTAGAATTAGATTTAAAAGACCCAGAAGTTAAATTTAATATTACGTGTGCAATAAAATTATTAAAGATGAATGAAGAATTACTTTTGTTTAAAAAAGCTAAATAATAATTTGTTTTTTGTTCACGGATGACATAGGAATAAAAAGTAAAATGTGATAATATGATGTTATAGATGGTTATTTGACGAAGTAAAATATATTATTCCATAAAAGGGTGATTCTATTAAAAGATAGATGCACAAAACTTTTAGTCTAAGGTAGTAATACTATGACTGAAAAGTTACTGAAAGGAGTGATTAAAAGATTAAGTAGATAATGGCCCCTTATTCCTATGCTTGATTAAGGGGTTGTTTCTTAGTAATAGTGGCTGAGAAACGAATTTTAATTTACTAGTGATACGTTAAGTATGTGAGAGAGAAAATAGATATGGGGTGGATAAAATGGCAAATAATCAGATTGATTTAAAGAAATATATTAAATTAGGAATCGCTTTTAAATTCGTTTTAATTACAGTAGTCGCTTCTTTAATAACACCAATGACGGTTAAAGTTTTAAATAAGCTATTTAAGTTCGATAAATTAGTATTCTTGCAGGGAGTTATTAATACAGTAGTCTTAGCAGTAGTTGTTTTTGTATTTACATATTTTTTAATAATTAAACGCTTAAAAACTATTATCGATATTACTCAAAGGATAAGCCAAGGCGATTTTACAGTTGATAAGATAGAGATTGATAGTCAAGATGAATTAGGTCTATTAGCTAAGTCAATTAATAAGATAGTCTTTGATCTTGGTGAATTATTAGATGATGTACAAGATATTTCAGAGAATAACTCAGAGATTGCCGAGGATTTAGTTGAGATAGCTGACAGAACTAGTAGTATGAATGAAGAGCAAGCAGCTAGTACTGAGGAGTTAAGTGCTACCTTTGAAGAAGTATCGTCTATGTCTCAAGAGACAGCAGCTAGTAGTGAAAATTTGATGGAGCGAACTGATGAAGTTGTAAATGACTCTAATTCTGGTTTAGAGATGTTAAAGGATACTACTGATAAAGTAGAGCATGCTTCAGAGATGATAGCAGATTTGTATGGTGATATTAATTATCTAAATGAGACTATTAAAGAGGTTACGAACTTTACCGAAGTTATTTCTGATATATCGGATCAGACTAATTTATTAGCATTGAATGCAGCAATAGAAGCTGCTCGGGCTGGAGAACATGGACAAGGCTTTGCAGTAGTAGCTGAGGAGATAAGAGAGCTTGCCGAGAAGGCAAATCAATCAGCAGATAAGATTACAAATACGGTTATTAATACCCAAAGACAGAGTGAAAAGACATTGACTAAGGTGGAAGAGAGTGTGGAAAAGATAGATACTAGTAAGGAGCTTATTATGTCCACTGAAGGGCGTTTTGAAAATATTGTTAATAATGTTGATGAAATTTCAGAGAGCATAGATAATATATCTGCTGCTATGGAGGAAGTATCAAGTAGTGTGCAGCAGGGAACAGCTTCTATGGAAGAGATAACTACAGCTATGCAGGAACAAGCATATACAGCGGAAAAGGCATCTGCTTTAGCTGAAAAGTTAGATAAGATATCGGAAAAACTTAATAGGAAATTAGAAAAAGAATTAGAGGTTTAATATTCATTTTTGATCATGATGTATTTATTATTTTCCCAATTTGCTAATTGAAATTGGGGTTTTTTTATTAAAGGAGATAAAGTATAAGTTGCAGAAATGATAGTTGAGGTGGATTAAATATGTTTATTCTACAGAATATTAAATTTAAAGATATTTTAGCAATAGATGAACTAGAGATTCCTAAGGATAAGATATCTTGCTAAAAAAAGTTTAAAAATATAAAGGATTTTTTTAGAAAGTATAGAATATATTATATAGTGTTACTAAATTAATATTTGTGCTAATAAACTTGTTGAGGAGGAGATAACTTTGAAAGCAGATGAAGTTTTAGAAGGGTTAGTTGAAGGCCAAGAAAAATTAAAAGAAGAGATTCTAGACCAGATGGAGAAGTTTAAAGATTTTGCCGATAGTGTTATGGAAGATGGTGCTTTATCGAAAAAAGAGAAAAAATTATAAATAAAAGAAGGATTTTTTTAACAGTTGGAGAATAATATACATACAATATCACAAATATAATTTTCGTGTTATTTTTTTAAAGGTTGCGTGTTACTTTTTGAGAAATGATGTTATGGAAAAGGGGGGACTATTCTGATTAATTCTTATTATACTGGAAAAGTGCTTGCTCCAGAAGATATAGAAGCTGTCTATGGAGTTAGAGTAAGTATTAGAGAACATTTTGGTAGGACATTAGTGGCTCCGGAAGAACCTATTGCTTAAATTTAAAAGAGAGGAGTGGTCAAATTAAAATGAATCAGATTAAATCAATTGGAAGAGTACAGAGTAAATTTAAGGAAGCAGCTTCACCAGAAGAGATGCGAAAAGAAGAAAGCACAATAATTATTGATTCAAAGTATGAAGATGGATTATATAAGATAGAAGATAATGATTATCTGCAAGTGATTTTTTCTTTTCATTTATCCGAAGGCTATGAGTTAATAGCTCCTAGGCGTCATGGCAAAGAAAGGGGAGTTTTTGCCTGTAGGAGTCCAAGACGGCCAAGTTCAATTGGAGTTACCACTGTAGAATTGTTGGAGAGAGATGGAAGAAAATTAAGAGTCAAAGGACTTGATGCTATAGATGGAACTCCTGTAATTGATATAAAGCCCTATGCTAATGTGATGGATACACCTGAATAGTTTTCTAAGGAAACTTTGAAGGTTAATCCTAGAGATGAGATAAATCAATTAATTAAAGCTGGTAATCTAGAATCTTTATTATTAATAGGAAATTTAGATTAGACAAAGATTTAAAATTAAAAACTTTCTTGTAAAAAGAAGGATTTTTTTAACAATTAAAGAATGTATTTAATATGATGTTACAAAGAATAGTTTTGTGTTATTTTTTTAGAATTACAGTGTTACTTTTAAATGAAATAGTATCATAAATTGATTTATATATAACCAAGGAGGAGAAAACATGAAAAAACAAATTCTAGTGTTATTATTAACTTTGGTTTTAGTGGTAGGAATTACAGTTACGGCTTCAGCTCATTTTCAGATGATTTTACCTTCTGATGATATGGTAACGAAACAGGATAATAGGGAAATAACTTTAAACTTATTTTTTACTCATCCAATGTCGGCGGCAGAGGTAATGGATATGGAGCAGCCAAATAAATTTGGAGTAATGCATAAGGGGCGTAAAATAAGTTTATTAAAGGATTTACAAACTCAAGAAATTATGGGCGGTAAAGCTTTTGAAACATCTTATAGAATAAAAGGGTTTGGTGATTATATATTCTATTTAGAACCTGGTCCTTATTGGGAACCACTGGAGAATAAATATATTACTCATTGTACCAAAGTAATAGTCAATTCAATGGCAGTTTCTGATAGTTGGGACCGAGAAATTGGTATGAAGGCAGAAATCGTTCCTTTAACACGACCTTATGGATTATGGACTGGAAATGCATTTAGAGGAATTGTTAAGAAGAATGGGAAGCCTGTTCCATATGCTGAGATTGAGGTAGAATATTTTAATAAAGCTAAATTCCCTTCATTAAGGGAAGATGGTAATAAAAGTGTAAGAATACCAAATGCTAATTTCATTACTCAAGTTATTAAAGCGGATAAGAACGGAGTCTTCTCTTATACTATGCCTAAGGAAGGCTGGTGGGGATTTGCTGCCTTGATGGAAGGAGAAAAAATCAATGGTAAAGATCATGAACTAGGAGCTTTGATGTGGGTAAAAACTTATGATATGAAGTAAGTTAATTATTTATTGAGGAGATATTGGAAGAGTATTAAAAATCTCTTCTATTACTTCTTGATATATAAATGAGATATAAATCTATTTAAAAAGGTGTGGTTTTATGCATATTTCAGAAGGGGTGCTTTCTGCTCCGGTTTTGGTTTCTGGTGGAGTCGGAACAGTAGTAGGAATGACTATAGGTTTGAAGCAGATGGAGGATAAAGACATACCTAAAACGGCCATAATTTCGGCTGCTCTATTTGTAGCTTCACTTATTCATCTGCCTGTAGGACCAACTAATATACATTTGATTTTAAATGGAATTGCTGGAATTCTATTAGGTTGGCGAGCATTTCCTGCTTTCTTTATAGCTTTCTTTCTCCAGGGAATACTTTTTCAGTTTGGAGGAGTCACTACTTTAGGGGTAAATGTAATTATTATGGCGTTACCTGCTGTTATCTGTTATTATTTATTTAAAATTTTATTTAAGGTTATTAACGATGAAAATTTAGTTAGTCTAGGGATTATTACCTTTGTTTGTGGATTTTTAGCTGTCTTTTTAGCGGCGTTATTAATGGCTGTGGCATTAGTATTTACTGAAGAAGCCTTTTTAGAAGTTGCTAAGGTTGCTATTATATCCGAAGCTCCGTTGATGATTGTGGAAGGAATTGTAAGTGCATTTTGTTTAGTTTTCATTAAAAAGGTTAAACCAGAGATTTTGAAAGGAAGGTAAGAGATATGAAAAATTATAAGGTTGCTACCTCGTTTAGATTATTATTAATAATTCTACTAATGACTACTTTGTTGGCTGTGCCTGCTTATGCTCATCGGGTGGTGACTTATGCATATGTTAGTGGAGAAAGTATAGTAGTTGAAACCGCTTTTGGTAATGGAAGCCCGTTTGGAGGAGCAATGGTAAAGGTTTATGGCTCTGAAGGGGAATTATTAAAAAAAGGAAAGACTAACAAAAAAGGAATATATAAATTTAAGATTCCTCAAAAGTCAGATTTAAAAATTGTAGTGGGTGGTGAACTAGGACATCAAGGTAAATATACTATAAAGGAAGAAGAGCTTCCTAGTGTATCTAATCAAAATTCTAGGAAAAACGAACTATCTATTGATAAAAATTCATCTATGGCTGAATCTGATATAGATACAGATAAAATTAATCAAACAGAGGATAAAATTAGGCAGAGTAGTAAAGATAAACTTATTGCCCAAGAAGAGGTTCGCTCTATTCTTAAAGAGGAGTTAAGTAAACAGATAGCACCTTTAAATAGAAAGATAACTCAATTGCAGATAAAGAAGGGGCCTGGTATGACTGAGGTTATAGGAGGAATCGGTTATATTTTTGGTTTAATGGGGATTGCTTTTTATTTTAAATCTAAGGGGGAGTAGATATTATGTTTAATGAAAAGTTTGCTATGGGTTCTAGTTGGGTTCACGATTTAGACCCTCGCTTAAAAATCATAATGGCTATCTTATTGGCTGTGATTACTGCAGTAGGCAATAATATATTGATGTTATTACAGATCTTCTTTTTAGCTTGTTTCTTCTTGGTCTCTGCTAAACTGGATTTAAAACAAGTTTTAAAACGATTATTAGTTATTAATACTTTTATCTTCTTTATGTGGTTATTTATCCCGTTTACCTATCCAGGAGATAGTCTATTTCAAATAGGTCCTCTAAGTGCGTCTTGGGCAGGAATTATATACGCTACTAAGATAACAATTAGGTCGAATACAATTATGATTGCGGTTATTTCTTTATTATCTACTTCCACTATATCTTCACTTATGCATGCTATGAAGTGTCTGTATGTGCCTGAAAAGCTTATTTATCTATTCTTCTTTGTTTATCGTTATCTTTACGTAATAAGTGATGAGTTCAATAGTCTTCATAATTCGATGAAAGTTAGAGGGTTTAAACCAGAAACGAGCTTACATTGTTATAAAAATTATGCCTATTTAGTAGGGATGCTAATTATAAAAAGTTATGAACGGTCAATAAGAGTTTATAGAGCGATGTTAGCCCGTGGATTTAAAGGAAAAATATATATAAATGATGAATTTAAAGTAATTCCTCGGGATATAGTAATTTTTGCTTGTACTTTAGCTTGTTTAAGCTGGTTTGTTATTTTAGAACAAGGAATTATTTTGATGTAAACAGAGTTTGTGGTTAGTTTTTTTACTCACAAGGAAGGAGTTTGTAAAAGTTATAAAGAATAATATAGGTGAAGTGTAATAAAATGTTATAAAGCATTATTGTTGATTATTAAAAATTAAATAACGTTAATGATTAGGTGCCTTTAACTACGGTTAAAGGAGAATAGGGAATCAGGTGTAAGACCTGAACGGGCCCGCCACTGTAACCGGTGAAGTGCAATTTACAATTAAAAGTCAAAAGTTAACAGTCAAAAGATAATTAATTGTTAATTGCTAGAGGATGAGAAGACCACTTGGATATTTTAAGTATTCAGGGAAGGTGAAGTCCTTACAACCGGAAGTCAGGAGACCTGCCTAGTCATTAACCTACTATATCTTCGATGGCAAGGAAGGTAGGTGATTAGTGTGGTTTGGAGCTAATTAACCTCAATCTTGTTAATCTGAGATTGAGGTTTTTTATTTGCAATCAGGAAGAGATATAAGTGATTAAAGGAATGAGGATTGGGTAATGAGATTAAAATAAGGGGAGATTTTGATGGGGAGAAAGAATTATTGGTTAGTAAGTGTAGGGATAGTATTAGTTTCGCTGTTTTTACCAGAAAATGCTTATGCGATGCATATTGCTGAAGGTTTTTTACCAGCTAAGTGGGCAGGAATCTGGTGGGTTTTGATGTTGCCGTTTTTAACTTTAGGGATTAAACATGTTAAAAGAGTAGTGGATGAGCACGATCCAAGTATAAAGATGTTATTAGCTTTAGCAGGAGCTTTTATTTTTGTGCTTTCTTCTCTTAAATTGCCTTCTGTAACAGGAAGCACTTCACATCCAACAGGAATTGGTTTAGGAGCTATTCTATTTGGACCTTGGCCGATGGTTGTTTTAGGTTGTATTGTTCTTATTTTTCAAGCTGTTCTTTTAGCTCATGGAGGCTTAACTACTTTAGGAGCTAATGTTTTTTCGATGGCTATAGTGGGTCCATTTGTTGCTTATGGTATATATAAGTTATTTAGAAAATTAGGAGCGCCACTTTGGTTAACGGTATTTTTAGCAGCAGCTTTAGGAAACCTTTTAACTTATGTAATGACAGCAATACAATTGTCGTTAGCTTTTCCAGCTGAGACTGGTGGTTTCATAGCGTCGCTAACTAAATTCATGGGGGTTTTTGCAATAACTCAAGTTCCTTTAGCGATTACTGAGGGCTTGGTAACAGTATTAATTTTTAATTTACTTAGAGAGTATAGTAAAGGCGAATTAAAGAAACTTTCAATCATTTCTTAAGGAGGTAAAAGAGTATGAGTTTAGCTGGAAAGAATTTAATTATATTAGCTTTAATTTTAATTGTAACTATTACGCCACTTATTATCAAACCAGATGCTGAGTTTGGAGGTGCTGATGGAGCAGCTGGAGAATTAATTACTAAGATGAATCCGAATTATCAATCTTGGTTTAGTCATATTTGGGAGCCGCCGAGTGGAGAGATTGAGAGTTTACTATTTGCTTTACAAGCTGCTTTAGGAGCTGGATTTTTAGGTTATTATATTGGTGCTAAACGAACAGAAACTAAATATAAAGAAGAAATGGAGCAAGATGAAAAATGTTAGATATTGATCAATATGCTTATTCTAATAATTTACGTTCAATTCATCCAGTTGAAAAAACAATATTTGCACTTTTAACTATGATTATCTGTTTAGCAGCTAATTCAATAATTACCTCCCTGGCTATTATTTTATTAATGGCCGGGGTAGTAATCTTTGGTGCTAAAATACCGCGGCAATTTTTCATAAAATTAATTTTAATTCCAATTTCATTTTTATTAATTAGTACAATTACTATTGTTATTTCTATTTCTAAGGAAGCAAGTAGTTTTCTTTATTACTTAAGTCTTTGGGGTTGGAAGATTGGTATTCAAATGGAGAATATAATTTTTGCTATAAATTTATTCTTAAAATCTTTAGGAACAGTTTCTTGTCTTTATTTTTTAGCTTTAACTACTCCAATGATAGAAATTATTTCAGTACTTAGAAAATTAAAAGTACCACGGATATTTATTGAACTAATGAGCTTAATCTATCGTTTTATCTTTGTTCTTTTAGATACTGCTAATCTGATTAGAACTTCTCAATTATCTCGTTTAGGTTATTCAAATTTTAAAAGATCCTGTCAATCATTAAGTAAACTAATTTCTAATCTCTTCATTAGAGCTTATTATCGGGCAAAAGGATTATTAACGACACTCTTAGCTAGAGGTTATGAGGGAGAGATTAGGGTTTTAGAACCTGAATATGAGTTTTCTAAGAAGAATTTAGCTATTATTTTTTTAGTTGAAGTATCTTTAATATTAATTACAGTATACATAGGAGGAGATCAGTTTGTCATCATCAATACTTGAAGCTGAGGATATTATATTTAGTTATCCCGATGGAACCAAAGCATTAGATGGTCTATCAATTTCGATTGAGGAGGGAAAGAAGGTAGCCATTCTTGGTGCTAACGGAGCGGGAAAATCAACTTTGTTTCTTCATTTTAACGGCATTTTGCAGCCAGACCAAGGAAGCATAAAGTTTAAGGGTGAAACGGTTAAATATAATAAAAGAGCATTAAAAGAATTAAGAAAAAATGTAGGAATTGTTTTTCAGGATCCGGACATGCAGTTGTTCTCCTCGAGTGTTTTTCAGGAAATTTCTTTTGGTCCTTTAAATTTAGGATTGTCGGAAGAAGAAGTAAGAGCAAGAGTTAATGAAGCAATGAAAGTAACCGGAATAACTGAACTTAAAGATAGACCAACTCATTTATTAAGCTATGGTCAAAAGAAACGGATTTCTATTGCTGATATTTTAGCGATGAAACCACAGGCTATTATCTTTGATGAGCCAACAGTTTGGCTTGATCCTCGGCATTCTAATGAAATTATTGATTTCTTCGATGAAATTAATAATCAAGGGATCACAGTAATTCTTTCTACTCATGATGTTAATTTAGCATATTCATGGGCAGATTATGTTTATATCTTTGCAGAAGGTAAAATCATTGGAGAAGGAGTTCCAAGTGATATATTTCAAGATAAAGAGTTATTGATGAATGCAGATTTGACACAACCTTGGATTGTAGAAGTTTATAATGAATTAGTACAGAAAAATATATTGGCAAGTGACTTTCCTATCCCTGATTCTAAAAGAGAGTTATTTTCTTTATTATAGGTATTATATATGAATCGTATGTGTTGAAGTAATACATATTTTTCTAGTTAACTATTATTGATATAATTTTTAGGTTAAGATTGAGGTTAAGGATGAGGGAAACCATATGTAAACATTTATTATGATTACATAAATTCATATTTAGGAGCTTAGTGCTTAACTTTATAGTATTTATAAAGCTCAACTGTTTATTTGTTTGTCAACGGAATTAATTGGTGTATGAGAGATACTAGTTGTCTATTAACGGATTGACTTCCTCACTCAGTATGTTATCATTATTGGCGTAATTTAAAAAGTACTGAGGAGGCAGCTTACTTAAAGCTATGTCACAAATTAAAGGGTATGCACAAAGAGTTGGAAATTTTTCAACGAATGCTAAGAGTTTTTTAGGTTGTATTGGTTTGAATTTTGTTAGTTTAGGAGCTGTACAGGTTCTTTTAGGTCTGTATATCTTGGAGTTAGGTTTTGCTGAAGACTTTTTTGGATTAGTTGTAGGAGCGCGAATTTTAACGACTGGATTACTAGCTGTTCCGGCTGGAACTTTAAATGAAAAGATAGGGGCCAAGAATAGTCTGTTCTTAGCTTCTATTTTAGCTGGGATAGCGATAATAATTCAGGCTCTATCAAGTAGTAAGTTTCTGATATTAACAGGAAGTCTTATGTACGGTGGAGCATTAGCTATATTATTCGTAATGATTGGGCCATTTTTATCGAATAATAGTCAAGCTAAAGAAAGAGAAGAATTGTTTAGTTTTAATTTTGTATTGATGACAGCAGCAAAGACAATAGGTAGTTTCTTAGTTGGATTTCTGCCAATTATCTTTGTCAAAACTATTCTAGCTCAAGAAACAACTGAGTTGTTGTCACATAGATATGTGTTGCTAGCCTTTGGTATAATAGCACTATTAGCAGTGATTCCAACTATCTTCATTGATGAGGATGAAGATGATAAAGAAAAGCAGGATGAGATAGATGTAGTAGATGGCTTAAAAGAAGAGAGAATTAGCAAGTTAAGTTTATATCAGTTTCTATTAGGTGCTGGTGGTGGTTTAATTGCTCCGTTTTTTAGTGTCTTTTTAGCTAATAAGTTAGGAGCGACTACTCAAGAAGTAGGAACCATGATGTTCTTATATCGAGTAACGATGGCTTTAGCTTTATTCTTGACACCTTATTTAGTAGGTAAGATGGGAAAGGTAAAGTCTGTTGGTGTGGCTCAAATTACTTCTTTGCCATTTCTATTAGCGATTGTCTTAGTGCCTAACTTTGCTATTGTTAGTTTTGCTTTCTTATTTAGAGGTGCACTAATGAATATAACAAAACCGATTGCTTCTGATTTTGCAATGGAGATTACATCTGATGCTAAACAGACAACAACTAGTAGTTTAATGCGGACTAGTAAGAGTGTTGCCCGTAGTGTAGCTGCAATGCTAGCAGGGTGGTTAGTTGCTAATTATGGTTATAAAGCCACTTACTTTTTAACCTTCTTTTTCTACTTAACTGGTGCTTTCTTATTTGTTAAGTCTTTTCTTAGTGTAGAGAAGAAGGAATTAAAAGGCATAAAACAAGGATAATCTTATCTAAAAAGAGTCCAGAAAATTTCTGGACTCTTTTTAATTTATAATTATGAAAAAGTTGTGAAAATCACATAATAATTATTAATTGGAGGTGGATTAAATGAACTTTATTTTAAAGATGATTCTTTTTCCGTTAATAATTTATTTAGCTACTTTTAGTTCAGGAGCGTCATTACCATTATTAGTTATTTTAGGGTTAGCTGTTATTTTAGTTTTAATTGGAATTACTGCAGAACCGATCTTTTTGCCTATGTTTGGTAATTTAATATCATCTTTAATGGGTACTGCTTTTATTATTTTTTCATTATGGGTGACTCCTAAATTAACTGGGGCAGGTTTCTTTAGTCTAGAAACTGCAATAATTACTGGTTTAGTTTTAGGAATGGTTGAGTTTACTTTACATCATATCTTTATACTTAATGATAAAGAAGAAAGATAGATTGAAAGCAAGTGCTTTCTAGTTATTAAGAAGTTTTAAAAGTTTGACAATTTAAGCAAAAACATATATAATATAATCGGATGATGAAATAAAACTCACATAATTAACCATAATAAAGATTAGTCATAGTTAACTTTATATATTAGTTAACTATTTATTTTTATAAAAACTCATTAGACGTCTGACAAATTAGGAATAAGTTGTTATTTTTTTCAATATTATCATCAGACGTCTGACCATTTGTATTATTAAAGAGGGGGTGAAGTTTGTATAAGGGGAAATTTTAATCACATGCTTCATAGGGGTAAGTACTGGTTTTAACTAATAATAAAATTTTAAGGAGGAGTAAGATGTTTAAAAAGAGATTAAATACAAAAGTTGTAATTATGCTTGTGGCTTTAGTAGTATTTACAGTTGGGGTTACTGGTTTAGTTAACGCTATGTCCTCAGGGCCTGTAAAGAAGGCAGATACTAAAAATAATGTAGTTAACAAGCAACCTAAATATGTCTTCCTATTTATTGGTGATGGAATGGCATCTTCTCAGCGACAGTTAGGAGAGTACCTTTTAAGAGCAAAGACTGGTGATCCAAATAATGACCTGACTATGAATAAGTTCCCAGTAGCAGGTATGAATACTACTTATGCTGCTAATACTTTAGTAACAGATTCTGCAGCGGCAGGTACTGCCTTAGCAACTGGAAATAAAACAAATAAAGGTATGATTGGACAACTCCCAGATGGAACAGCTGTTAAGACTTTAATAGAAGCAGCCCGTGACCAAGGCTTAGCAACTGGAGTAATCTCTAATATGAGATTGACTCATGCAACTCCAGCATCTTTTTTAGCACATAATGAAAGTAGATATAACCCTAATCAAATTGCTGAAGATATTGCAGCTAGTAATGTTGATTTCTTAGCTGGCGGAGGGTATAGATACTTTGTACCACAAGATAGTGAATTAGGTTCTAAGCGAAAAGACGATAAGAACTTAGTTAATGTATTTAAAGATAAAGGGTATAAGACTTTTGTGAACAACTCAGAAGGATTTAGAAATTATGAACCGCAAGCAGGAGATAAGGTATTCGCTCCATTAACTTACAGTCATCTTCCTTATGAATTAGATCGAAATCCTGAAAAACTTCCAAGTTTAGCAGAAATAACTCGTAAAGGTATTGATACATTAGCCAAACGTGAAAATGGCTTCGTAATGATGGTTGAAGGTGGAAGAATTGATTATGCAGGACATGCTAACGGTCCTGCTACGGTTGCTAGAGATATTTTAGCTTTTGATGAAGCTATTACTGAGGCTTATGAGTTCTATAAGAAACATCCTAATGAAACTTTAATTGTAGTAACTGGTGATCACGAAACAGGTGGTTTAGGATTAGGATTTAAGAATGATTATTTCTTAAATATTGATGAGTTACTACCAATTAAAGCGTCTATAGACTCTATTCCATATGAAGGTAATAGAGAAGAAACTTTTGCTTATGTTAAAAATGAATTTGGTTTAACTAACTTAACAGCTAAAGAAAGAGCTCAGATTGAGAAGGGAATGGACTTAGCTGACGCAGGTAAGAAGCCTGTAGATTATATGCCAGGCTTTATGAGTCCAGTTAGAGCTGCAGTTGCTCAGGTTTTATCTGAAAGAGCGGGTGTATATTGGACAACTTATGCTCATACTGGAACTACGGTACCTTTAACTGCTATAGGACCAGGTGCTGAGTTATTCGGTGGTTATAAAGATAATACTGAAGTGAGTCGTACTATGGCTGACTTAATGGGTTTTAAATTAACTGAATTAGACTAAATTTGAAATTGGAAATAGCCGGTTATTGCCGGCTATTTTCTAGTATACTAATAGCAATATAACGTTATTTAATTATGAGGTGACTTTAATGCAGCGTTCTAAATTAAAGATAGTAATGATTATTTTAGCTTTATTAATATTTGGAATATTATTTTATGATAATTTTAGAGACGGACCGAAAGAAAATGCTGAAATAAAGGCTAAAGTGCTTAAAGTAGATAATAGTGAAGTAATACGCTCGGGAATTACGGGAGTAGGTTATCAATCACTGGTAGTTAGGATTGTAGAAGGAAAGCATAAAGGTAAGAGGTTTAAAGCAATCAATCAACTTACTGGTAAAGCTGAGATAGATAACTTTTTAAAAAAAGGAGATAAGATATTAGTTGCTATTAAAGAAAAAGAAGGTCAGATTATAGCAGTTAAAGTAATAGACCTTTATCGCCAGGGTTGGCAATTAGTCTTATTTGGAATCTTTATTTTACTCTTAATAATATATGCTCGTGCTGTAGGAGTAATGGCCTTATTCTCTTTTGTGGCAAGTCTTTATGTAATTTGGAAATTTTTAATACCAGGTTTATTAGCAGGATATAACCCGTTATTATTAGCCAGTCTAACTATAATAGTTTTAACGGCAATTATTATTTTTTCAATTGCTGGTTTGACCAAGAAAGGTTTAGCAGCTTTTATAGGTACTGTATCTGGGTTAATAGCTACTATAGGAATTACAGTTTTTTTTGGGAATAAGTTAGCTTTACGAGGAATGACTGCTCCTTTTTCTCAAGTATTACTCTTTAGTGGACATATGGATTTAAATATGAAGCATATTTTTTATGCTTCAATAGTAATAGGTGCATCAGGAGCAGCAATGGATATTGCCATGGATGTAGCAGCTTCTGTTGCTGAAATTAAAGATAAATCACCGGATATAGAGATGAAAGAGTTAATTCAATCTGGTTTTAATGTAGGAAGAGCTGTAATTGGTACGATGACTACTACTTTATTATTAGCTTATTCTGGTGGATACTTAACTTTACTAATGTTATTTAGTACTAGGAGTACTAGTTTAGATAGGATGATTAACTTTAAGATGGTAACAGCGGAAGTGCTCAGAACATTAGCTGGGAGTATCGGTCTTGTTTTAGTAGCACCTCTTACGGCTATTCTTGCTGGTTGGATATATTCAGTTGATTTGAAAGAGTTAGTAGAGTTAAGGAAAGATTAAATATTTATAATAAAAAAATTAAAGGCTGTTGGCAAATTAAAAAGCCAACAGCTTTTTTTGATTTAGCTTACTAAAGCGTAATCAGATAAACAAAAATCGGAATAGTAAATAATGATAATAAAGTAGTAAAGAAGACACCTTCGGAAGCAAAATTATAATCCCCCTCAAACTTTTCAGCAAAGATAACTGCATTAGCTGCTGCTGGCATAGAGAAAAGAATAATGGATATATTCTCAACAATAGATGGTAGTTCAAATTGACTTAAAGCTACATAAATAATTAGTGGAATAATTAAAAGTCTTAATCCACTTAATAAATAGAAATGAAAATTTTTGATTGTAGATTTAAGATTGACATTCGTTAGTGAACTACCGATAATCAACATTGATAGTGGGAAAGTCATACTACCTAAACTTTTTAGAGCACCAGCAATCGGCTTAGGTAATTGCCAACCGGTTATAAGTAAAAGGAAGCCGATAGCAACAGCAATTAAGCCATTATTAAGCAAGTTCTTTAGTGATATTTGATTGCTATTATCTTCATTTTGAATAAAGATATAGACTCCATAAGTAAACATCAAGAAGTTATAAAATACATTAGCTATTATAGCATAAAAAATCCCATAATTAGGGTAGATAGCATTAATTACTGGGTAACCCATATAACCTACATTGCCAAAGATAAGTAAAAATTTGAATACAGTCTTGCGACGATGAGATAATGATAAAAAGTTTGTTATGAATATGGTAAGTAATACTATTACTGAGTAAAGGATAAATGAAAGTAAGCTAATAATTTTGATATTATTTATTAGTTCAGTATTAATCTTTATCATCATTGATGAAATGATTAATGCAGGTAAAGTTACTTCTAACAGGATGCTAGAGAGCCCCTGATTAATTTCTTTATTTATAATATCTTTCTTTCTAATTATGTAACCAACAAAGATCATAGAGAATAGAACTAAGATTTGATTCATAATGATAGTAAATTGCATTATAATCTTCCTTTCTGATATTAGACATTATTGAATTGCCTTCTATTGTAACATAATATTAATAGTAGTGTCAAAACTTTATACCCTCGCCAGGTATTGTGAAAAAAATATCAAAATCTGCAGGAGAATATATTTAATATGTCGTAATATAAAATATAAGGT
>Ga0079294_100040_pt1 | contig 29969 bp, 28 predicted proteins | sample Wag4S2014_12_3_FD_74790 | JGI IMG/M metagenome (GOLD analysis project Ga0079294, IMG submission 74790) | Deep subsurface shale carbon reservoir microbial communities from Ohio, USA - Utica-2 Time Series 2014_12_3 | ecosystem: Environmental > Aquatic > Deep subsurface > Shale gas/oil reservoir >... | reverse complement strand
TGCTGTTGCAGAAGCTGCTTTTAAAGTAGTTAAAACAGAGTTTGCCTTTAATAAGATTTTTAGTAGTTTTGAGGAATTAGAATATCAACTATTTGATTATGTAAATTGGTATAACAATCACAGAATACATGGATCACTAGATTATCTTACCCCTGTAGAATATAGAATGTTAATGTCCGAGAAAAAAGTGTCCTAAAAAGGGTTGACAATCCATAGATTCGAATTATGTTAGGCTTTATGAGCAGCAACTTCAAGACTATATTTCAGAATAAGAATAGTTTTGGAAGATAGTAATTTGAACAATTTCGCATAAGAAAGGAGGGATGGAGAATGAAAATTTCTGAAGTTAACAGCAGTCAACCAGTAGATTCAGTAGCTTCCCAAACCAACCAAACTCAAAATGCAGAAAAGATAAGTAAAGCTAATCAGGCTGCTGGTAATAACCCTAATGCCAAGAAATCAGAAGAGAAGAAAGCTAGCAAAAAAGATTTAAAAGAAGGAGTAGAACAACTTAACGAAGCAGTACAGACCTTCCATGAAGAACTAGAGTTTAAGTTACATAAGAAATCAGAAATGATGATGGTTAAAGTAATCAATAGTGAAACTAATAAAGTAATTAAAGAGATCCCTCCGAAAGAAGTATTAGATATGCTCGGTAAGATTAAAGAGATGGTTGGTTTAATCATAGATGAAAAGATATAATTCTATAGAATGAGGTGATAAGAATGGAGATATCCTCTGCAATGCAAAGCCAGCTAGCAAGTGTGAGACAGGCTTTAGGTATGACTAGTCTACAGAAAGCTATGAATCAAGATGGTACTACAGTCAGTAAACTATTAGAAGGTATGGAAGAGAACACTAAAGCGATTCAAAAGGCTGCTCAACCTCATTTAGGTAGTAATGTAGATATTAGAGTGTGAAAGATTGAATTAAATATATCACTTTTTCAAATCGGGACTAGTCCCGATTTTTTCTTAATAATTATGAATTTTGAGAAGGCAATTTCATATTTTATAGAATAAGCTAATAAGTAAAATTAGTATTTGGAATTGTTAATTTTAGGTTTACATTAAAAGATAATTAATGTATAATTTAATTATAAAGAAGGAATTAAAATGAATAATAAAAAATATAAAATTCTTGACGTTAGTAATTGGGAAATAATTCGTAAGGGAAAAGGGTATAGTACATCCTATTGGCTTGTTGATCCGAAAACAAGAAAAAAGGCTTTATTTAAAAGGCCAAAGTATAATGAAGATTACGACTGTTATTATGGTGATCATTGGGCTGAAAAAATAGTATCAGAAATAGGTAAATTTTTAGATTTTGATATGCCAGAGATTGATTTAGCTATATTTAAGCAGAAACAAGGATGTATAAGTTATAACTTTTTAAATAGAGATGAAAGTTTGAGAGAAGGAATAGACTTAATGAGTGTTGATGTTACAAAAGATAATAGACGAAATTATATTTTAGACAATATATTAAAAGATTTAAAAGAATATAGACTGATCGATGATTTTATTAATCTATTACTTTTTGATGCTTTTATTGGTCAACCTGATAGACATGAAGAAAATTGGGGTATAATTATTTCAAAAGAAGGAAATTCAGATTGTAGATTAGCACCAATTTATGATAATGCTTCTTCATTAGGTAGGAACTTATTGCCTAATAAAATTTCTAAAATGTTTAAAGATGATAATTGTTTTAATTCATATATTGAAGGTTGTCAATCATGTATTAAGTTAGAAAAAGATAAGGAACTTTCGCAACTTGATATGCTTTATTACTTATCTAATCATTATAATGAGCTATATCTGGAGTTTGCTTCTAAATTAGATGATTTAGACAGTAATATACTCATAAGGGTTATCAATAAAGTTTCTAATGAATTTATGGAAGAAAATCATAAAAAGCTTGTTACAAAGATTTTATTGGAACGAAGAAGAAGACTTATAAGTATACTAAACAAGGAGGGAGGGGATTAACTATGGTTATTTCCAAACATAAAAATGAATTATTAGTAGTTTGGAAGGATCCTGTAACTCGTAATAGAATTGTAATTGGGAGATTGTGGAGAGAAGAAGGATATTATTATTTTGAATATATTCGAAAAGATGAAGATGAACGAGGAAGTATTGATTTTGCTATGAAGATGGGTTACAGGCCTATTAAAATGTTTGATGATTTGGATGAATCCTATATTTCGAAAACTTTATTTGCTCCCTTTCTTAATAGATTAAACGGCAAGAAAAGACAAGATAAACCATTTAAGGAATTAAAAAGAACTGGTGGAAAACTAAATACTGATACTTTAGAATTTATGACACCTATTGATGAGACTAAAGAAGATAGAACTGTTACCTTTAACATTGCTGGTTGGAGATATTATGATGGTGAAAAAGCACTTAATGAATTGCAAGTTGATCAAGTTTTACATTTTGAAATTGAAGAGGATAATATGTATGATATGCATGCAATTGAAATTTGGACTACAAATAAGGAATATAAATTAGGCTATGTACCAGCAGTTTATAGTAGATATATTGACAAGTTAGTAAAAGATGAGGATTATAAGGCAGTTATTAAAGAAATTAATCCTGATTCTAACCCCCATGATATTCTAAAAGTTAGCTTTTCAGGAAAGATGGTAAGACCAAAGATTAATAGAAAAGAAATTTCAATTGTTTGATTGAAATTTTAAAAATAATCTTTTACAAAAGTCCGTTGCCTATTAAGGTAGCGGTTATTTTTTTGGTTTGTTTTTAAAATCAGATTGACAAAGAATATATCTATAGAGTATAATAAAAATGAAAGATATTTACTTTTTGGAGGAAATTACCTATGAGGATATATTTAGATAATTGCTGTTTTAATAGACCCTTTGATGATCAAACACAGATTAAAATACGTTTAGAAACTGAAGCGAAACTTTTTATTCAAAAAGAAATACTTAATGGGAAATATGATTTAGCATGGTCATATATATTAGAATATGAAAATCAAATGAATCCATTTAAGGAGAGGAAAGAAGTTATTTCAGAATGGAAATCAATAGCCGTAGTTGATTTAGAAGAAACAAACGATATTTTAAAGTTTGCTGAAGTGTTAGAAGATAAAGGTATTAAAACTAAAGATGCTTTGTACATTTCATGTGCTATAGAAGCGAGATGTTATTATTTTCTTACTACAGATAAAAAGCTATTGAATTCAGAGGTTGAAGAAATAAAAATTATTAATCCGATTGAATTTATAAATGAAATGGAGGGTTAAGAATGAGAACTGATGCAATTATAAAAAGTGAAGGGATGAATATTTTGATTGAAAAATTGGGTAGAGTAGATGCTGAACGTTTTATTACTCTTATGCTTAAAGAACCATTTGATTATACTAAGTGGCAGCAAGATATAATGGAAGGTCAAAGTGTTAAAGAAATAAGTGAAAATGCTATGAACTACAGAAAGAATCAATAAATTTCGTTACCTATTAAGGTAGCGGAATTTTCTTATTCATTTAATCTCATTGACATTTTCTCTTTAATGATTGTATAATAATAATAAACTAATAACTAAAAAAAGCGAACAAACGTTGCAAAGTATAGTAATGTTTGGTATAATATTCCTGCAACCTAATATTGTTTTAAAGGGAAACAGGAGGAATTAAGATGCAGGATGAAAACTGGAAGAAAATTATTGAGAGTTGTTTCGAAGATTTTGTCTATTTCTTTTTACCAGATTTAGCTAATGAAATTGATTTTAAAAAGGGATATGAATTTTTAGATAAAGAATTACAGAAGATAGCTCCAGAAGCGGAAGAGAAGAAAAGATATGTGGATAAACTGAGCAAGGTATATCTGAAAGATGGCCAGGAAAAATGGGTATTAATTCATATCGAAGTACAAGGTTACAGGGATGAGAATTTTAGCGAAAGAATGTTTTCTTATTTTTACAGGATCTATGATAGGTATAAAAAGAAGATTGCAGCTTTAGTTATTTTTACAGATGATGATTTAAATTATGAGCCTAATCAATATCAATATGATTTTTTTGGAACTAAGTTAGATTATAAATATAGGACTTATAAGATAAAGAATAAGAATGAAGTTGATTTATTAAAAGATGAAAATCCATTTGCATTAGTTGTATTGGCAACTAAATATGCTTTGGAAATCGAAAATAATGAAGAGCAAAAATTAAAATTCAAGTTAAAACTAATGAGGTTATTATTAGAAAGAGGTTATTCTAAAAAAGAGATTAGGGATTTGTTTATTTTTGTTGATAGTACGATAAAATTGACGGATGTTTTAAAACAAAAAATTCTTTATGATGAGTTAGAGAAATTGAAAGGAGGAAGAATGGTGCAAGTAATGGGAGATTTTGAAGAGGTTGCTAAACGGAGAGGATGGATTAAGGGAGTGAAAGAAGGAAAAAAAGAGGGCAGAAAAGAGGGCAGAAAAGAAGAAAAAATGAATTCAATAATTAAACTTTTAGATAAAGGTTTTAGTGAAGAAGAAGTGATAGAATTATTGGAAGTCGATGAAGAATTAATTAAGGAAGCTAAAAACAAGGTGGAAAATGATTAATTAAAGCCGTAAATCAAAATCCTAAATTATCTTTCAATTTTAGGTAAAATAGCATAATATAATTAAATAGGGGTTAGTAAGAGCAAGATGATGAAAAAATCTACATTGATACTGACACAGATACTCACTAAAAAAAGAAAGGAGACTAACAATGACTGAAGAAAGAAATGCTTTAACAATGATAGAAGAACAACTTGACCTTTATCAAGACTTAGTAGAGTTAATGGCAAGAAAGCATTGGTTACTTAAAAAGAAGGATGACACTTCCGAAACAGAAGAGAAAGAACGAGAGATTAGAGATAAGATTGCTAAGATAGATTTAGAGCTTAACGTAAATAAAAAGGTAAAACGTCCTGATAAACTAAGATTAATTATGGAAAACGACTCTGAAAAATTACAGCAGTTTAAGCCGGTGTTAAAAGAATTATATGATTTAGAGAAGAAAAATCAAGAATTGATATAACTTTAATATAAAAGAGGTGTAAATTATGACTAACCTCAAAGAGAAGATTAAGTATATTGTCCAATTTGGTTCTACTGTTAACGGTTATCCAACAGAAAATTCAGATATCGATATTGGCTTAATATTAGATGGAGAGATGAGAATTAATTCGGACAATTATCTAAAGCTAATCTATCTAGTAAAGAAGATATTAGATTTTCCCGAAGATAAAATGGATATCTCTATTATTTATGAAAAAGATATGTTATTAGCTTACGAAGCAATCGTTAAAGGTAAATTACTTCTTGGTAATGAAGACGAATTCATTGAATATCAGACCTATATTATGAAGAAGTATAATGATTGGCGGTGGTTAAGTAGACATTATTGGGATAATTTTAAAGAGGATGATTGGTTCAAGGAGGGGTTTAATGAGGGTGAATCGCGAAATGCTTTACAGAAAGCTAGAGCATTTAAAAAAGTATCTGACGGAATTGAATGAATTAAAGGATGTTACATTTGAAGAGTACCAAGATAATTTTTTGATTCAACGAACTGTAGATTTCTCTTGTTTCACTTGCAATTTCAAAAAAATATCTTTATAATAGGTATATAGTATTTACTTAGGTCTGTGGTTGAAAGTCGATGCTAGTCGCAGGCAAAACGATCCACGTAAGGTACTCAAAATGATTACTGAGCATGGTGCGGTTTAGGAATAAGTCCTGCCTAATTGGTAGCATATTGGCATGACACAAGTCGGTACATAATATTCTGGCTTTAATTAATTGTCAGTAAGAGATCGATTGGAGAGGAGTAGTAGTAGGAAGGAAACCCCTTGAGCGAACCTCCCAGCAGGCGAGTGTGGGGGCAAAAACCAGGTCAGCTAGGTAAGTACTAAAATTTTATAATCTTTCTTAAGTGCACGCTTAATTGCTGTGCACTTTTGTTATTATAAATTTTTTCAATACTCCTTGCATATTTATATCAACTTGTGTATAATTATAATTAACGTATTACTGATTTAAGTCACTAAAGGATCAAAGCAAAAAAGAGGAGGAAATAAGGATGAGTAGAGGAGTAAAGTTATTTTTAGTAGCGTTATTAGGACTAGCTTTAGTAGTCGGAGCAGTAGGGTGTAGTGGAGGAGAGACTGAGACTAAGTCAACAGAAAAAGCACGAACAACATTAGATAAGATTAAAGAAAGAGGTAAGATCATTATCGGTAGTGATGCTTCTTACAAACCATTTGAGTATCATAATGCTGATGGTAAGATTGTTGGTTTTGATGTTGACTTCATGAACGCAATTGGTAAAGAGTTAGGCTTTGAAGTAGAATTTGTCGATACGGCTTTTGATGGAATTATTCCAGGCTTAAATGCTAAGAAGTATGATATTGTAGTTTCGGCAATGACTATTACAGAGAAACGAGAGAAGGCAGTAGACTTTACAGAGCCATACTTTAATGCAGGACAGGTAATTGCTGTAATGGAAGGTACGGAAGGAATTCAAGGACCAAAAGACTTGAAAGGTAAGACAGTTGCCGTTCAGTTAGGGACTACTGGTGACTTAAAGGTTACTAAGGAGATTGAAGGTGTAGAAGAGGTTAAGCGTTATGAGAAGATTACGCAGGCCTTTATTGAATTAAAGAATGGTCGAGCCGATGCAGTAGTTAATGACTTGCCAGTAACAGCAGCATATATTATGTCTAATCCAGATGTTAAGATGGTTGGAGAGCCATTTACAGAAGAACAGTATGGGATTGCTACTCGAGAAGCTGATGATGCTTTAACTAAAGCTCTTAATGATGCAATTGCTAAGTTAAAGAAGAATGGTACTTATGATAAGATTCATGCAAAATGGTTTAAGTAAATTGTAAATAATTTTAAATATGGTGATGACCATCACACCCCCTCACTAAAGTTTAAGGTATAATGTAATTACCATAAACTTTGAGGGGGTTTTTATATTGAAAAAAAGATTAGCTAAGATGTTAATAGGTGCTCTGTTATTATCTAGTATTTTTGTTCTTCCAGTATTAGCAGCCGACGATGGAACTAATGATACTGATCAAACTCAAGTAGAGGAGCAAGTTCAAACTGAAACTAGCCAAGGTGAGACTGATTCTACACAAGAAGATGAACAGATTGAGAATACTGAAGAGGACCAAGATGAAAGTACTAACAATGAAGCAAGTGAAGAGACAGATGCTACAACTGATGAGGGTGGCAGCACAGACACTACAACTGAAGAGAGTGAAGGCACAGGTACTGAAACAGAAGAAGAGAGTAGTGGATTCTGGGATAAGATGAAAGAGATCTTTGGTATTGATTCTGATCGTGAAGAAGCAGAGAACTCAGTGGTTGATGAACAGCTTGATGAGGTAGATAAAGCAATTCAGAATATGGATAGCTTAACTGAAGAGGAAAAAGCAGAATTAAGTGAAGAGGTAAGAACTAAGCTAGAAGAGAGCTATAAGAATCATCCTAGTGGAAAGATTCCTCCTGGTCAGGTCATAAAAGCAATTCGTGAAAGTGCAGAGGGTGATGTAGATGATGCAGAGTTAGGAAAGATTGCGTCAAGTGTTGCCAAAAGAATGAAGGAAGAAAGAGACAAAGAACAAGGTGATGAAGTAGATAAAGAGGAGAAGGACCAGGGCCAAGACAAAGAAGACCATAATAGACGGGATATGAACGATCAAGATAAAGACCATGATAGGGATGATAAGCAAGGTAATGAAGGTGATAGAGATAGGAACAGAGATAGAGACCGTGACCATGATAGGGATGATGACAGAGACAAAGATCGTGATCATGATAGGGATAATGACAGGGATAGAGACAGAGATGATGACAGGGATAGAGGAAGTCATCGTGGTAGAAAGTAAAGTTCGTAATTAATCTATAAATTAAGGATGATTATCTAAGGAATTAGATAGTCATCCTTTTTCTTCTTTATCTCTTAATATTCTTGCATATTTATCGAAATTAATGTATAATCACAAATGTCAGTAAGTTATAAGAGAAAGGATGTGGAATACTTGTTAGGCTTTTTAGATGCGGTAAATTGGCAAGAAATATATCTATCCTTAGCTGAAGCTATGCCATTCTTGTTAAAAGGATCATTAATGACAATTAAGATAACGACTATTTCAGTTGGAGTAGGAATTGTTTTAGGGGTTTTAATCGGTTTAGCACGAGTTTCTAATAATAAAATAGTTGGTGGAATAGCAAAGGGTTATATAGAGATCTTTAGAGGTACGCCATTATTAGTTCAACTCTTCATATTATATTATGGACTACCTTCTTTAGGTCTTAACTTGACTCCTTATTTTGCAGCGGTTTTAGGATTGGGATTGAATAGTGGTGCCTATGTAGGTGAAATCGTTCGTGGTGGTATTGAATCGATCGATGTAGGTCAGATGGAGGCAGCAAGATCAGTAGGAATGTCATATGGACAGGCGATGCGTTATATTATTTTGCCGCAGGCTGTTAAAAGAATCATTCCAGCTTTGGGAAATGAATTTATAGCTTTATTAAAGGACTCTTCTTTAGTTTCAGTTATCGCAGTAAAAGATTTAACACGACAGGGAAGACTTATTATCAGTCGTACTTATCAGTCATTCTTAATCTTTTTAGCCGTAGCCTTTTTCTATTTTGTTATGGTCTTTATCATGACAAGAATTGTAAACTACACAGAAAGGAAGTTGAAGGTCAGTGATTAAGATTGAGAGTCTATATAAGAATTTTGGTGATTTAGAAGTATTAAAAGATATTAATAATCAGATAGCTGCCGGAGAGGTAGTAGTAGTGATTGGACCTAGTGGTTCTGGTAAGAGTACAATGTTAAGATGTTTAAATAGATTGGAAGAGATAACCTCTGGTCAGGTATATATTGAAGGAACTCCGATTAATAATAATGAGACTAATATTAATCAGATTCGTCAGAAGGTAGGGATGGTCTTCCAGCAATTCAACCTCTTTCCACATAAGACTTCATTAGAGAATATAACTTTAGCTCCAGTGAAAGTGAAGAAGATGGGTGAGGAACAGGCAAAAAAGATTGCCTATGATCTGTTAGATAAGGTAGGTTTAAAGGATAAAGCAGATGTATATCCAAACCAATTATCTGGTGGTCAGAAACAACGAATTGCTATTGCTAGGGCTTTAGCTATGCAGCCTGAGATTATGTTATTTGATGAACCTACCTCTGCTTTGGACCCAGAGATGGTAGGCGAGGTATTAGAAGTAATGCGTGATTTAGCAGAAGAAGGGATGACTATGGTAGTCGTTACTCATGAGATGGGCTTTGCTAGGGAAGTAGGAGACCGCGTTCTATTTATGGATGAAGGACGAATTGTAGAAGAAGGACCTCCTAAGCAGATTTTTGGGGAACCACAGGAAGAAAGAACAAAGGATTTTTTGAGTAAGATACTGTAGAGTATAAAAATTTATATTTATAGATTGACAGTAACTATTAATTATGATATATTATTAGTTGTAGACTTGAGAGAGTTTGCAGAATCATTCTTTAAGGAGGAATTTATAGTGGCATTAACAGGAACAGTAAAGTGGTTTGATGCAAAGAAAGGTTATGGCTTCATTGAAAGAGAAGATGGTGACGATGTATTTGTACATTTCTCTGCAATTGAAGATGAAGGTTTCAAGACTCTTGAAGACGGAGAATCAGTTGAATTCGAAATCGTAGAGAGTGATAGAGGCCCACAAGCTGATAAAGTTGTTAAGTTATAATTAAAGAGAAGCTGAACATATATTAAGTTTCATTGATTAACAACAATTAGCAATAAAGACCTTAGCATTATTTATAATGCTAAGGTTTTTTATATCTATAGTATTTTAGCCTATTCATTAGGGTAAAATAAAATTAAGTATATTTTGGCAGGACTTTCTGTTATTATTGTCGAATATCTATACTATAGATGAAGACATAAGGATAAGAAGGGAGTTGGTTGGCTATGAAATTTATCATTAGAGGAAAGAATATTGACATTACTAATGCGCTGAAGGATTATGTTGAAGAGAAGGTTGGTAAGATTGAGAGATATTTTGATAATGAACCTCCTATGGAAGCACATGTGTCACTAGAAGTCGAAAAAGAAAGACATATTGTCGAAGTTACTGCTTACATCGATGGTTTAATTCTACGAGGCGAAGAGATGACAGGAGATATGTATGCTTCTATCGACGGCGTTATAGAAAAACTAGAAAGACAGATTCGCAAATATAAAACAAAGATTAATCGTAGAATTCGCGAAGAGAGAAGAGAGCTAAAAGAATCTTTAGCTGATAACGTAACTATTCCTATCGAAGAAGATGATGATGAGTTTGAAAGTGACCCCAAGGTGGTTAAGACTAAGAAGTTTGCAATGAAGCCGATGCAAGTTAAAGAAGCTATCATGCAGATGGATCTTTTAAATCATGACTTCTTTGTCTTCTTTAATGCAGCTACTGAAGAAGTGAATGTAGTTTATAAACGTAAAGCAGGAGACTATGGTTTAATCGAACCTACTTTTTAAAAAATGACTTTGTAAGGCTAGCTTAGGATATCAACCAAGCTAGCCTTTTTTAATGTTTAATTTGCTCTGTTTGTAATTCAATGATATAATTTTAGAGGAGAACAGATTACATTTATAATTATTTATTAATAATAAGAAAGGTGATACCAATGTTAGGCTTACTAAAGAAGTGGCTATTTAAAGATCCTAATGAAAAGGAATTAGAACGAATTCAGCCGATTGTAGACCAGATTAATAGTTTAGAACCAGAGATGCAGCAGTTAAGTGATGCTGACTTAAAAGCTAAGACTGGTCAATTTAGAGAGAGGTTAGATAATGGGGAGACTTTAGATGATCTCTTGCCGGAAGCATTTGCTGTGGTTAGAGAGGCTTCACAACGAGCTACTGAAGAAGGTTTTCGCCATTACGATGTTCAATTAATTGGTGGAATAGTATTACATGAAGGTAATATAGCAGAGATGAAGACTGGTGAAGGTAAGACTTTAGCAGCGACTTTACCGGCTTATCTGAATGCTTTAACCGGACAAGGGGTTCATATTATTACGGTTAATGATTATTTAGCTGAACGAGATAGTGAGTGGATGGGTCAAATCTATGAGTTCTTAGGTTTAGAGGTTGGTGTTATCCTCAGTGAGATGGATACGGAAGCTCGCAAGGAAGCTTATCAAGCTGATATTACCTATGGAACTAATAATGAGTTTGGTTTCGATTATCTACGTGATAATATGGCGATCAGTAAGGACGACTTAGTGCAAGGAGAACTGAATTTTGCTATCTTAGATGAGGTAGATAGTATCTTAATTGATGAGGCAAGAACTCCTTTAATTATTTCTGGACCGACAGAGCATTCACCAGCTCTCTATTATAAGTTTGCTAAGGTAGCACCCAGGTTAGAAGAAGGCAAAGATTATGAAGTTGATGAGAAAGCTAATAATGTAATTGTGACTGAGGAAGGTATTGAGCGCGTTGAAGATATGTTAAATATAGATAATTTATATCAAGATGAAAATTTAGAACTAAGCCATCACTTAAATCAAGCTTTGCATGCTCAAGCTTTAATGAAGCGGGATGAGGATTATATCGTTAAAGATGGTGAAGTCTATATCGTTGATGAGTTTACTGGTCGTTTGATGCCGGGTAGAAGGTATGGTGAAGGTCTGCATCAGGCTATCGAAGCGAAAGAAGGAGTTAAGATTCAGAAAGAGACACAGACTTTAGCTAGTATTACTTTCCAGAACTTCTTTCGGATGTATAATAAGTTATCAGGCATGACCGGAACAGCAGCTACGGAAGCAGAAGAATTTGAAGAGATCTATGACTTAGGAGTAGTAGTGATTCCAACTAATGAACCGATGATTAGAGATGACCGAGATGACTTAATCTATAAGACAGAAGAGATAAAGTTTAGAGCGGTAGTTGAAGATATCGTTAATAGTCATCAACAGGGACAACCGGTATTAGTCGGTACAAGGTCGATTGAAAAGTCAGAAGAGCTAAGTCGCAAATTGAAGCGGGAGAATATTCCTCATAAAGTTTTAAATGCTAAGCATCATGAACAAGAAGCAGAGATTGTTAAAGATGCCGGGCAGCCGGGAGCAGTTACGATTGCTACTAATATGGCTGGTCGTGGAACTGATATCGTTTTAGGAGAAGGTGTTAAAGAGAAAGGTGGTCTTTATGTCTTAGGAACCGAACGTCATGAGAGTCGTCGTATTGATAACCAATTACGGGGGCGTTCTGGTCGACAGGGAGATCCTGGTGTTTCACAGTTTTATGTCTCCTTAGAAGATGATTTAATGCGGCTCTTTGGTTCCGATAAGATCAGTGGTATTATGGATACTTTAGGTTATGATGAAGACCAGCCGATTGAACATCCGTTGATTAGTAGATCCTTAGAGAATGCTCAGAAGAAGGTAGAAGCTCGGAACTTTGAGATTAGAAAACAAGTTTTAGAGTATGATAATGTAATGAATCAACAGCGAAAGATCATCTATAAACAGCGACAACAGATCTTACATGAGGAAGACTTAAAAGCGAGTATCTTTGGTATGATTGAAAAGCTTATAGATGAACTATTAGATATTTATGCTAATCAAGAGGTTCATGAAGAAGAGTGGGATTTAGAAGGACTAATTAACTATGCCCAGACCTTATTTATAACAGAAGATGATTTAAAGGCAGAAGATATAGCCGGATTTGGTCGAGAGGCTATAAAAGAAGAGTTACTTAATGTAGCTCGAGAAAATTACGAAGCAAGAGAAGAAGAAGTTAGTTCTGAAATCATGCGAGATATAGAGCAGATAGTTATGCTTAAAGTAGTCGACCAGAAATGGATGGATCACTTACATGCTATGGATGATTTAAGGCAGGGGATTGGATTAAGAGCCTATGGGCAACGTGATCCATTAATAGAATATAAGCATGAAGCATATGATATGTTTCAGAATATGATAGCCAGTATTCGTGAGGATATAGTTAAGTATATCTTTAGAATAGAGCTTGTTTCTGGAGAGATGGTTGCACAAGAAAAATCTATAGAGGTTGGTAGAGGGGAAGTGCCTACCGCTTATGATTCAGTCAGAGCACAGAAAGAAGAACAGTTGCAACAAGCTCAAGCTCAAGGAGGAGAGAAAGAAGTTAAGCGACAGCCGATTGTTAAAGAAGAAGAACCAGGGCGTAATGACCCTTGTCCTTGTGGCAGTGGTGAGAAGTATAAACGCTGTTGTGGACGATAAAAGTTGAGAAATAGAAGTCTAGATAAGGAGTTATTGGTTTAAGGAGGAATTGGAATGTTAGTAGATGAACAAGCAAGATTAGAAGAATTAAAAGCTAAGTTATCAGAACTGAGGGGCTCTCTTTGACTATGATGCGTTAGTAGATCAACATGAAGAATTGAAAGATAAGATGACCCAACCTGGTTTTTGGGATGATAGTGACCAGGCACAGAAGATAGCTAAGAAAGCTAGTACTATTAAAGATAAGATTCAAAGCTTTAAAGATTTAGAAGATGATTTAGAAGAGACGGAAGTACTGATTCAATTAGGGAGAGAAGAAGAGGAAGAAGCAATAATTCCTGAAGTTCAGCAGAACTTAAGTGTGATAACTGACCAAATGGAAGATTTAGAATTAAAGGTTTTATTAGCCGGTGAGTATGACCAGAACGATGCTATCTTAGCAATCAATCCTGGTGCAGGTGGAACTGAATCACAAGATTGGGCAGAGATGCTATTAAGAATGTATAACCGTTGGGCAGAGCAACACAATTATCAAGTAGAGACTTTAGAACTCATGGCTGGTGAGGAAGCTGGGATTAAGAGTGTTACGCTTCAAATTAAAGGCCCTTATGCCTACGGTTACTTAAAGTCTGAAAAAGGTGTACATCGCTTAGTACGTATTTCACCATTTGACTCTTCTGGTCGTCGTCATACCTCATTTGCTTCGGTAGATGTAATGCCCGAAATAGATGATGATATAGATATTGACCTTGATAAGACCGATTTAAAGGTTGAAACTTATCGTGCTAGTGGGGCTGGTGGACAACATGTAAATACTACCGACTCAGCAGTACGAATCACACATTTGCCGACAGGAATAGTAGTCCAGTGCCAGACTCTTCGTTCTCAGCATAAGAATCGGGAAGGAGCAATGAAGATCTTAAAGTCTAAACTCTTCGAATATATGCAAGAGAAACAGGCAGAAAAGCTATCAGAGATTCGTGGGGAAAAGAAAGAGATTGCGTGGGGGAGTCAGATTCGTTCTTATATCTTCCATCCATATCAATTAATTAAGGATCATCGAACCAATTTTGAGGTCACTAATACCCAAGCAGTCGTGGATGGAGATTTAGATTCGTTAATTCAAGCTTATTTAAAAGAATAGAAATGAGGTTGAAAAAGCATGAAGAAGTTAACTACTATGTTAACTGTTATTATTCTAATATTACTAGTAATTAGCCAAATCTTCCTGCCTAACTACTTCTCTAGTCAATTAGAAATTGGACTTAAGCAACAGTTTGATTCTAGTCAGCACTTAGACGCCAAAGTTAAATCCTTTCCAGCTCTATTAATGTTGGTTGGTGTCTTTGAAGCAGTTGAATTAGAAGGTAAAGGGTTAGTAGTAGATGGTCTAAAAGTTGATGAATTAGAAGCTGAATTTATTGATGTTAAGTTAGAGCCAAAGTCTAAGGAAAGCTCAAGTTGGAAGATAACTAAGGGAGAGAATAAGAGGTTAAAATTGAGTTTTAATAAATCCGACTTAGAGCAATATTTAGCTAAGCAGTTAGGTTCTATAGAAGATTTAAGATTAGCATTAGGACCAAAAGAAACAATTTTAGCTGGAGTTTTTAACTTGTTTGGTAACCAAATAGATCTTAAGCTATCAGGTTCTTTTGAATTAGAGAAGAATAAACGACTAGCATTTGCTCCAAAGAACCTCATGGTAGCAAATCTAATGGTACCAGAAGAAGTCGTTCAGAGGCTAATGCAAGAAGTTAATTTTTCTTTAGATTTAACCCAACTACCAATTCCACTAAAAGTAGAAGAGGTAAAAGTAGAGCGAGATAAATTAATAATTTTAGGTGGTAGTGGTGATTAAGAATTTAGGCTTATAGAATATGTTTGGTAGGAGTATATTAATAGGTAAGTGAATTTTATATTTAAGTTTAATTTTACAAAGAATTTCAAGTGGAGGTCAGATTAATGTATAAAAAGAGTCTACTTCTCTTAATGGTTGTTGCGATAGTAGTGTCTGGATTTCTTGGTTTTCAACGTTATCAAGTTGAAGTTGTGAACCAAAGGGTAGAATTGATTCTAGACCTTGGACAGTGGCAACAACTAAAGTTGCCTGAGACAGCAAATTTAAATACGGTTTTAAGCGACTATAAAGAATTAGGAGTCACTTCCTTAGCGATTAGTGAACAGACTCTTAATCAGTTAAATGACAAAGGAGAAGTAGACTTAATTACCGCTTCGGAATTAAAGTTATTAGGAAGAATCGTTGGGGCTAATTCAAATCTACTCAACGAGCTAGATATAGAAAGTATTAACGAAGCAACTTATATTTTTTATGATGACCCAGCCTTAGGCAAGAAAATTTTAAATAGAATTGAAAGCTATTTAGGCAAAGTAAAAGTTTTAGTAAAGAATGAACAGGCAAAAGTAATCATCGCTCAAGCAGATAAAGAAGTACTTTTAGAGCTGCCGATTGGTCTTAGTAAACAACAGATTAGATTAGCTCTTAATGCGGGTTTAAAGATAGTACCTCGTTTTAGTAATGAATCAGTTACAAATTCAGAATTAGTTAAGGATAAATTTAGAGAGCTATCTCTAATCTCTAAAGGTCATATATCGCAAGTAATCTTTGCTGGTGATGAAGTATTGGGTTATCCACATTACTTAGAGAAAACTAGTGCTCTGTTAGCTAAGAATGATTTGAAGTTGGGGATTATTGAACCATTTATTGCATTTCAACAAGGGGTTAATCGTTTAGCAGATAATCGACAACTAGATAGTATTCGTGTCCATAGTGCCCAACAAGAAGAGTTTGATAAGTTAAGAATTAATAAGATGGCTGAGCGTTATGTACGGGCGGTAAGAGAAAGAGATGTTAGAGGACTATATATAAAACCTATTCTTGAGAGTAGAGATGGTAAGTCGGCTTATAAGCTCACAAAGAAATTCCTTACTACTCTAACGACTAAATTGAGAGCGGAAGGCTATAGTTTGGGATTAGCGAAACCGTTCGCTAAGTTCAATAGTGGAATAATTACATTAATTATTATTAATTTAGGTGTCTTAGCAGCTTCATTTTATCTATTAGAATATCTATTCATACCTGATTTTCCTTTACAGTTAGCTGACAAGTGGAAAGTATTATTATTTTTATTGGGCGCTTTTATCCTAATTTTAATGATTCTTTGCAGTTACATATTATTGAATCGAGAGATTATTGCTTTGGTTATTGCTATTATCTTTCCGACTCTTAGTCTTGTTGGTAGTTTAATACCATATCTATTTTCTTCCGGAAGAAGCTCTGTAACACCAGGTTTAAATGTTGGATTAAGTATCTTTATTAAGGCTAGTTTAATCACTATTGGTGGTGTGATATTATTAATTGGTGCTTTAAGTGATTGGCGTTATCTTTTAAAGATTCGTCAATTTCGAGGTATTAAATTAGCCTTTTTGGGGCCAATTATCTTATACTTTCTTTATTATTTGCATTATAGATTTTGGACTAATAGAGAAGAGATTAAAGTTAGAGAGATTATTAACCAGACTAAGGACTGGTTAAATAGAGCTTTAAAGTTAAAAGAACTCTTTGCTTTAATCTTTTTGGTAGTTGTGGGTATAATATATATTGGGAGGACTGGGAATTCCCCTTTAGTGCCGGTACCTGATTTTGAAATTATGATTCGGCGTTGGTTAGAAGAAGTGTTTTTAGTTAGACCAAGGTTTAAGTCATTTTTGATTGGTCATCCGTTATTAATCTTAGGAAGTTGGTTGATTGCTAACGGCAAGAGAAGATGGGGAGTTATTTTGAGTTTTGGTGGTTTAATCGGTCAAATTACAATGCTTAATACTTTCTCTCATATCCATACTCCTATCTGGGTTAGCACTTTGAGAGTAGGAGTAGGTCTTATTTCAGGTGCTCTTCTAGGTGGCTTTTTAACATTTATAGTAGCTTCATTCATTAACTGGTGGAAGGAGTCAACTGCATGAAAAAGATAGCCCTTGTAGGTTACTATGGTTTTGATAATGCTGGAGATGAAGCTATTTTAGCAGCAATTATTGCATCTTTAAAAGAATATGAAGCTAATTTAGAGATTACAGTCTTATCAGCAAATCCAGATAAGACTGCGAAAGAGTATGGAGTTAAAGCTATTAACCGTTTTCAACTAAATGCCGTCATTGAGACTTTGCGAGATGTTGATCTTTTTTTAGTTGGTGGCGGTAGTCTTTTGCAGGATGTAACGAGCCAAAAGAGTATTCTTTACTATTTAGGGTTGATCTATTTAGCACAGCGAATAGCCGTGCCGGTTATTTTTTATGCTCAAGGAGTAGGGCCAATTATAAGAAGGTTAAGTAGGTTCCTAATTCCGAGGGTACTTAATAATCTGAATGCGATAACCGTTCGTGATCAACAATCTAAGGAATTATTATTAGGATTAGGAGTAAAAGAAGAAGTGCGGGTCACCGCCGACCCTGTTTTCACATTACCTCTGCCATCGGATAATGAGATTAAAAGAATTATTGATAATGAAAACTTAGAGTCAAATAAAGAAGTAATTGGGGTTTCAGTCCGGCACTGGCAGGATAATCATTATTTAGCCACTTTAGCCACAGCTTTAGACCAAATTAATGAAGAATTAGGAATGCAAATTCTCTTCTTACCACTTCATCATCCGGAAGACTTAGCAGCGAGTCAAAAAGTAATGGCGCAGATGGAGACTGCTAAGGCTGACAAGCAAGTATTAGCTGGGAACTATCACCCTCAACAGATAGTAGGTTTATTTAAAGAAGTAGACTTATTAATTGGAGTTAGACTCCATTCTTTAATCTTTGCTGCTATTAATCATACTCCTTTAGTGGGAATATCCTATGACCCGAAGGTAGATAGTTTTTTAGCCCGCTTAGGCTTGAAAGCAGCAGGAAAGACAGATGACTTAGATGCCTCTAATTTACATAAACGAGTCTTAAAGGCTTGGAAAAAAAGAGAGCAATTAGAACAACATCTAAAGGTAAGAGTAGATGAATTAGAGCAGTTAGCTAAGGAGAATACAGAGATAGCATGGCGGCTATTGACTAACAGGAGTGATTAGGTGGATAAAGTTAAAATCTTAGATATAATAATCGATAAAGTAGATATGAAATCTGCAGTAAAGAAGGTAGAAGAGATGTTGCAGGTAACTTCTAATCCACATCTAATAGCTACTCCTAACTCTGAGGTAGTAGTAATGGCTCAAGATGACTCTGACCTGAGAGTAATTCTAAATCAAGCAGACTTGGTAGTCCCTGATGGAGCAGGATTAGTATTAGCTTCTAAATTGATTGGGAACCCTTTGCCAGAACGGGTGACAGGTATCGATTTAATGGTTAATTTATTAGAGGTGGCATCTAATAAAGGGTATAAGGTCTACTTTCTAGGTGCTGAACCTGGAAGAACTACGGAAGTTAAAAAGAGGATTTTGTTAGAATATCCAGAATTAAAGATAATTGGAGACCATCATGGCTATTTAGATGAAAAAACTGAGACAGAAGTAATTAAAGAGATTAATCAATTAAGACCTGATTTGCTCTTTGTTGGTATGGGAGTCCCTCTACAGGAGAAATGGTTAGCGAATAACTTAACTAGATTGCAGGTGCCGGTTAGCATAGGAGTTGGTGGCAGCTTTGATGTTTTAGCAGGAACTAAGAAGCGGGCGCCTACTTGGATGCAGAGAATAAATTTAGAGTGGTTATACCGACTGCTACAAGAACCAGGTCGTATCTTTAGAATGTTAGCCCTACCTAAGTTTGTATATCTAGTAATTAAGCAAGAGATATTAGATTAAAATATTAGCTATTATGATGAGGGTGTTGACATGAGGAAAGAGACAGTATATGATTATATAGGAATTACCATTGGTAGTATATTGACAGCAATGAGCTTAGTAATGTTTTTGGTACCTAACAAGATAGCTGCTGGTGGAGTAAGTGGAATTGCTACAGTATTATTTTATATCTTTAATTGGCCAGTAGGACTAACTATGTTAGCTATTAATATACCTTTGTTTTTTACAGGAGTCAGGGTTTTAGGAGTTACATTTGGAATTAGAACTTTATATAGTATCTTGGTATTATCTTTAGCTACTGATTACTTAAGTCCTTATTTAAAGACTTTAACTCATGACCCTCTTTTAGCAGCAATCTATGGTGGTGTCTTTGCTGGAGTTGGTCTGGGTATTGTCTTTAAATTTAAGGCAACGACTGGGGGTACAGATTTAGTAGCACGGTTACTTAATCATTATTTTGGATTTAGTATTGGTAAAGGTTTATTGATGATTGATTTTTTAGTTATTACTTTTGCTGGTGTCGTTTTTAGTGCAGAATTGGCGTTATATGCCTTGATCGGTCTTTTCATTACTAGTAAGGCAATCGATTTAGTACAGGAAGGATTTAATATTTCCAAGGGTACATTTATAATCTCTGATCATGGCGCAAAGATTAAGAAAGAAATTTTAGATAATATGGATAGAGGAGTAACAGTCTTAAAGGGAAAAGGCGGCTTTACTGACGCCGATAAAGAAGTCTTATTATGTATAATCAGTAGAGCAGAAGTTGCACGTTTAAAGGGTCTTGTTTATGATATCGATCAGGAGGCTTTTGTGATTATTACTGATGTTCATGAAGTATTAGGTGAAGGATTTAATGAGAATATGTTATAGTCTTAAATCTATAAAGGGGGTTAAAGTAGAAAATGACAAAGATTAAACAATTAGAAGATAAGGCAAGAGAGATTAGAAGAAGTATTCTAAAGATGGTAGGAGCGGCTGGCTCTGGACATCCTGGAGGCTCTCTATCTGCTACTGATATTGTGACTGCTCTTTATTTTAAGGAGATGAATTTAGATCCTCATAACCCAGACTGGGATGAAAGAGATAGATTTATTCTTTCTAAAGGGCATGCTGCACCGGTTCTTTATGCAGCTTTAGCAGAGAAAGGATACTTTCCTAAAGAAGAGCTGCAGACTTTAAGAAGGTTAGATAGTCATCTGCAAGGTCATCCTGATATGAAGAAGACACCAGGAGTCGATATGACTACCGGTTCCTTGGGACAAGGGATTTCAGCTGCTGTAGGAATGGCATTAGCAGGAAAGTTAGACCAGAAGGACTATCGTGTCTTTACGATGTTAGGTGATGGAGAGATTGAAGAAGGTCAAGTCTGGGAAGCTGCAATGTCAGCTGGACATCATAAATTGGACAACCTAATTGGGTTTGTTGATAATAATCGTCTTCAATTGGTAGGAAAAACGGAAGAGATTTTAGATGTCCATCCTGTAGGAGAAAAGTTTGAAGCTTTTGGTTGGCATGTAATCGAGATTGATGGACATGATATGAAAGAGATTTTAAAAGCTTTAGATGAAGCTAAGGAAGTACAAGATAAGCCGATAATGGTAGTTGCTAATACAGTTAAAGGTAAAGGAGTCTCCTTTATGGAAGGAGAAGCTGGTTGGCATGGAAACGCTCCAAATGAAGAAGAGTTGAAGAAAGCTTTAGCTGAACTTCACTAATACTTGTTACTCGTTAGCCGTTACTTATTACTGATTTTAAAAAATTAGGAGGTTTACATAAATGTCAGAAAAGATTGCTACTAGAGATGCTTATGGAGAAGCTTTATTAGAGTTAGGGAAGAAGAATGAAGATATTGTTGTTTTTGATGCTGACGTAGGGTCATCGACTAGAGTTAAACATTTTGCCGGTGAGTTTCCGGAACGCTTCTTTCAGATGGGAATTGCTGAACAGAATATGGTAGGGACTGCTGCGGGGATGGCAACCTGTGGTAAAATCCCTTTTGTCAGTACATTTGCTGTCTTTGGAACTGCAAGAGTAGCGGATCAGGTTAGAAATTCTATTGCCTATCCAAATTTAAATGTAAAGATTGCTGTTACTCATGCTGGAATTACAGTAGGAGAAGATGGAGCAACTCACCAAGCGATAGAAGATATAGGGATTATGCGTTCGATTCCAAATATGACAGTTATCGTTCCTGGAGATGCAGTAGAGGCTAAGGAAGTAGTTAAAGCAGCGGCAGAATATGATGGTCCGGTCTTTATGCGGTTCACTCGAGGTGGAGTGCCAGTAGTCTTTGATGAAGAAGAGTATGAATTCAAATGGGGTAAAGTAATGCCGATAAGAGAAGGTAGTGACCTAACTATCTTTGCCACCGGAGTAATGGTTGGTGAAGCATTAGATGCTGCTAATCGTCTGAAAGAAGAAGGGATCGAAGCAGAAGTAGTTAACGTACATACTATTAAGCCAATTGATGTTGAAGGAGTAATAGCTTCAGCTAAGAAGACTGGCGCAGTAGTTACCGCCGAAGAACATAATATTTATGGCGGTCTAGGTAGTGCTATTGCAGAAGTATTAGGCGAAAATCATCCGGTGCCTATGAAACGAGTGGGCGTTAAAGATACCTTTGGGCGCTCCGGAGGTCCTGAAGAATTAATGGACTACTTTGAAATTAGTGCTGAACATGTAATGAGCGCTGCCAAAGAAGTTTTAAAAAGGAAATAGGTTGATAAAAAGCCGTGATTATTTAAATAGTCACGGCTTTTCTTATTATAAGCGAGGTTCATAATTAAATTTCATAACTTTTTAACATATTTTGGTATAAACAATCTTTAATGAATATATATATAATATAACATCCATAAATATTTCAAATAAATTTTATTTGTTAAACAGGAAATAAGGTTAATATCTAGAATTGATTAATTAAGCTAAGTAAAATGAAGTTAGTGCTTTCTGGGAAGGTAGTGAAAATTATGTTTAAAAGGAAACGAAGTATATTAGGTGTTTTAATTGTGGTTATGTTAATTTTAGGAGCTGGAACTTTAGGTTTTTTTATTAGAGGTGTACAGGCTAATAATCATTTTTTAGCAGATAAATACCCGCAGAAGTATAAAACCTTCAAGAATATTTTAAGTATCGTAGATCAATATTATGTAGAAGAAGTAGATCTAAATAAATTATTAGTTGGAGCTATTGATGGTATGTTAAAGACTTTAGATGACCCTTATACAACTTACTTATCGGCTAAAGATTATAAGGGGATGCAAGAAGACTTTGAAGGAGAGTTTGGTGGAATTGGGATTGTAGTTACTATGCGTGATGAACAGTTGACTATCGTTTCGCCGATTGACGGAACTCCGGGTTCGAAAGCTAACCTACAGGCTGGTGATATGATCATTAAGATTGATGAAGATTCAACATCAGGAATGTCTATTAATAAAGCAGTCAGTCTGATGAAAGGAAAACCTGGAACAGAAGTAGAACTAACTATCAAGCGTAAGAAAAGTAATGAAGAAGACGAAGATGTTGAAAGTGAGCAGTTGAAATCAAAAGTGAAGCAGGAAGACCAACAAGTAAGTGATTCTGATTATAAAACCTTTAAGGTTTCGATTACTAGAGCAACGATTGAAATCCCTTACGTAAAGTCAGAAATTAAAGAAGGTAACATTGGCTATATTAGAGTTGTGCAGTTTGCTAAAAATGTTGGTAAAGATGTCCAGAAGGAATTAAAGAAGTTTAGGGAGAAACCTGTAAAGGCAGTTATCTTAGATTTGCGGAATAACCCAGGTGGTCTGTTACCAGAAGCTATAGATGTAGCTAGTAACTTTATACCTAACGGACCAATAGTTCATATTAAACAGCGTAATGGAAAAAAAGAGACTCTTCTAGCTTCTACTCAGATTAAACCATTTGACTATCCTTTGGTGGTTTTAGTCAATAAAGGGAGTGCTAGTGCCTCGGAGATTGTTTCAGGAGCTGTTCAAGATACAAATAGTGGAGTCTTAATTGGGACTAAGACTTTTGGTAAGGGAGTAGTACAGACTGTAGTCCCTCTAAGTGATGGTTCAGCTTTGAAGTTGACTACTGCGCGTTACTATACTCCAAAAGATAGATATATTAACCATAAAGGAATTAAGCCTGATATAAAAGTAAAGTATAATCCAGAAACAGAAGTTGATGAGCAACTTAGAAAGGCTATTGAGTATTTAAAAGAGCAGATTAAACAAAGAGAAGAAGCATTTAAATCAGCCAGTTAAAGTGAAAATAGAAAGGAAAATCAATATGCGATACAGTAGTTCAAAGTTATTGTTGGTATTAATGAGTGGGCTATTAATTATAACAGTCATGACTGCATGTAGCAATCAAGATTCTTCACCAAAGGATAAAGTACAGGAATTAGATTATAAGAGTCGTAGTCAGGAGATTAGTAAAGAAGTTGAAGGCTATTTTAATAATCAGGACTTAGATATTGATTTTGATATAGCTCAGCAAGCTGAAAAGAAACAAGAAGTAGACGGTAAAAGGATTATTTGGAATCTATATTCTCAGCAGGTAGCTTTACCCTTTCCTGCTACTCCGCAGGTAGAGGTGAGTAAGCTGATTAAAGGGTTAAAAGAAGAATTAGATGAAGAAGATTTACGAGTAAGTATTAAGAAGCAGAACCTTGTTAAAGAGAATTGGGAGTTACTTTTAGAAGTAAGTTTTGAGCCTGAAGAATTAGAAGAGGAGAGTTTAGTTGCCTATCGGTTACAATTAACTCAACCACGAATCAAAGCAAAGATGGCTTTTTTAATCGATGATTTAGGCTTTAACCGTCAAGGAACCGAGGAAACAATGAGCATAAATCGACAAATTTCAGTAGCGGTCTTGCCATTTCGGCCATATTCGACCCAAGATGCAAAGTTAGCAAAGCAAGCTGGTCATGAAGTTCTTTTGCATTTGCCGATGGAGCCAATTTCTAAGACTAACCCAGGTCAAGGTGCGATTTATACTGATATGTCTGCTAATGAGATTAGAAGACAGATTAAAAATGATATAGCTGATTTAGGTGTAAGAATAGCAGGGGTTAATAACCATATGGGATCAAAGGCTACTGGTGATAGAAGAGTAATGGAGGTAGTATTAAATTACTTAAATGAACGCGGCCTTTTCTTTGTTGATAGTAGCACTGCGCCACAATCAGCAGTTCCGGTCGCTGCCCAAAAATTGTCCGAGCCCTATGGTATGAACTATCTATTTATTGATAATATAGATAAGAAGGAAAGTGTTAAGAAACAGATTAATAAGATAGCTAAAGTGGCTTTAAGAAAAGGTAATCTGATAACTATTGGTCATGTGAGAACGAATACTGCCTTAGCAATTAAAGAGATGATTCCCAAATTAGAAGCAATGGGAATTCAGTTAGTCTATGTTTCCGAATTAATAGAGTAAGCTAAATTAACGTTTATTAAAGTTCAGTTGTCAAAATGACAACTGAACTTTTTTTAGCAATAATAATTAAAGGTTGGCAATTTTTATATCCTTTGAATTTTGTTTAATTATGTTATAATAGAAAGGGTAGGGGGCGATTAGTATGCCAGAATTTGAATTAGTTTCTGAATATGAACCCTGTGGAGATCAACCAGAGGCTATTAAAGAACTAACTAATGGTATTAATTCTAAAATGCAGCATCAGACTCTATTAGGTGTGACCGGTTCGGGGAAGACTTTTACTATGGCTAACGTAATTGAGAAAGTCAAGAAGCCTACTTTAGTAATTGCACATAATAAGACTTTGGCTGCCCAGCTTTGTAGTGAATTTCGTGAGTTTTTCCCACATAATTCGGTGGAATACTTTGTTAGTTATTATGACTATTATCAACCAGAAGCTTATGTTCCCCAGACTGATACTTATATAGAGAAGGATGCTTCAATCAATGATGAGGTAGATAAATTAAGGTTGTCTGCTACAAGTGCACTCTTTGAGAGACAAGATGTTATTATTGTAGCCAGTGTTTCTTGTATCTATGGATTAGGATCACCGACTGATTATTTAGATTTAACTTGTTCTTTAGAAAGAGGAGCAATTAAAGATAGAAAAGAGATCATTCGCGAATTAATTCATATTCAGTATCAGAGAAATGATATTGATTTAAAGCGAGGGAGTTTTCGCGTACGTGGAGATGTAATAGAGGTTCATCCTGCTTATGAAGATACAGTCTACCGAGTAGAATTATTTGGTGATGAGATAGATAGAATACGTGAAATAGATTCATTAACTGGTGAGATTAAACAAGAGTTAAAAGAAGTAACGATCTATCCTGCTAGTCACTTTGTAACTAAAGAAGAGAAGCTAGAAAGTGCTATTAAAAACATAAAGGTAGAATTAGACGAACAACTAGAGAAACTTCGTAGTCAGGATAAATTATTGGAAGCACAGCGATTAGAGCAGAGAACAAGATATGATTTAGAGATGCTAGAAGAAGTTGGCTTCTGTCAGGGAATAGAGAATTATTCCCGACATATAGCTAATAGAGAACCAGGCTCTAGACCGCAGACCTTGATTGATTATTTTCCTGATGACTTCTTACTTTTAATTGATGAATCACATAAGACTATCCCACAGATTGGGGGTATGTACGCTGGAGATAGGTCAAGAAAAGAAAAGTTAGTAGAACACGGTTTTAGACTACCTTCGGCTTTAGATAATAGACCATTAAACTTTGAAGAATTTGAAAGCTTAGTTAATCAAGCAGTCTATATTTCAGCCACGCCTGGGCCTTATGAATATGAAAATAGCAATCAGATAGTAGAGCAGATAATTAGACCGACAGGATTAGTCGATCCCGAAGTAGAAGTAAGGCCGATTGAAGGACAGATTGATGACCTATTAGGTGAAATTCAAAAGGTGATTGCAAGAGAAGAACGAGTCTTAATTACTACTTTGACTAAACGTATGGCTGAAGATTTAACAGAGTATTTAGGAGGAGCAGGAATTAAGGTCAGATATCTACATTCAGATATAGATACTATTGAGCGGTTAGAGATTGTACGTGACCTAAGAAAAGGTGAGTTTGATGTCCTAGTAGGGATTAATCTCTTACGAGAAGGTTTAGATATTCCTGAGGTTTCATTAGTAGCTATCTTAGATGCAGATAAAGAAGGATTCTTACGTTCTACAAGGTCATTAATTCAGACTATTGGACGAGCCGCACGAAATGTAAATGGAAGAGTAATTATGTATGGTGATAAGATGACAGATTCCATGAAAGAAGCTATCGATGAGACTGATCGACGTCGAGAGATTCAACAGGAATTTAATGAAGAGAATAATATTACTCCCCAAACCATTGTTAAATCAGTTAGAGAGGTGCTCAGACCGGTAGATATGGTAGCAGAGAGTAATGAAATAGAGTATAATCCAGATGGAGATAATGATAAAGAAGATCTAACTAAAGCAGAAATTGAAGTATTGATAAGAGAATTAGAAGAAGAGATGGAAGAAGCAGCAGATAACTTAGAATTTGAATTAGCAGCTCAGATTAGAGATGAAATCGAAGAGCTCAATAAAGAGCTTGCGAACTGAAACTAAAAAACTATCATGTTACGAAATAATATTGGAGGTAAATTAAAATGGCTAAGGATAGAATTATAGTTAAAGGAGCTAAGGAACATAATTTAAAGGATATAGATGTAGAGATTCCTCGTAATGAATTAGTAGTTATTACTGGGTTAAGTGGTTCTGGGAAGTCATCGCTAGCATTTGATACTATCTATGCTGAAGGGCAGAGACGCTATGTTGAGTCTTTATCAGCGTATGCGCGGCAGTTTTTAGGACAGATGGAGAAGCCGAAGGTGGAATATATTGAAGGGTTATCACCTTCGATCTCGATTGACCAGAAGACTACTAGTCAGAATCCTCGTTCTACAGTAGGAACGGTTACGGAGATATATGATTACTTACGGTTACTATATGCCAGAGTTGGGACTCCTCATTGTCCAGATTGTGGCGAAGAAATAGCTTCACAGACAATTGATGAGATAGTAGAACAGGTCTTAGAATTTGAAGAGAGAACAAAGATTCAGATTTTAGCACCAGTAGTTCGTGATCGGAAAGGTGAACATCAGGATTTACTTAAAAAGATCCAACGAGAAGGTTATGTACGAGTGAAAATCGATGGTGAAGTAAAAGATGTGTCGGAAGAGATTAACTTAGAAAAGAATAAACGACATCGAATTGAGGTAGTAGTCGACCGTTTAGTGATTAAAGATGGAATTAAAGAACGATTAGCTGATTCTTTGGAAACAGCTTTAGAATTAGGAGAAGGGTTAGTTATTATTGATCTGATTGACGGTGAAGAACATCTCTTTAGTGAGAACTTTGCTTGTCCGGATTGTGGCATTAATTTAGAAGAGTTAACGCCGCGGATGTTCTCTTTCAATAGTCCTTATGGAGCCTGCCCGACTTGTGATGGTTTGGGTTCTAAACGAGAATTTGATCCAGATTTGATTTTAGAGCGAGAAAAATCAATTAATGATGGGGCTATTCTTCCTTGGCGTCGGTCGCGAAGTAAGTACTACCCGCAGTTATTAGAAGCATTGGCTGAACACTTTAGCTTTAGTTTGGACACTCCTTTAGAGGAACTAGACGATGAAATTATAGATATAATTTTATACGGCTCTAATGAAGAGATTAGTTTTAGATATACTAATCGTTATAATCGTACTAGAATGCATACAACTCAGTTTAAGGGAATTGTCGGTTATTTAAATAGAAGGTTGCGAGAGGCTAAATCAGATAAGGCAGGAAAGAAGTTAGAAAAGTATATGAGCATTGGGAACTGTCCTGATTGTGAAGGTGGTAGATTACGACCAGAAAGTCTGGCAGTAACCGTAGGTGGGCGTTCGGTACAGGAGGTAACAGAATTATCGATAGAAGAGGCTTTAGCTTTCTTTAATGAGATCGAATTGAATGAACGAGAAGAATTAATTGGTGGTCAGATCTTAAAAGAGATCAGAGAGAGATTGAGCTTCTTAAATAATGTTGGTCTAGATTATCTAAACTTAAGTCGTTCAGCAGGAACGCTCTCAGGTGGGGAGGCACAAAGGATTAGATTGGCTACTCAGATAGGTTCTAGTTTAGTAGGAGTTCTTTATATCTTAGATGAACCGAGTATTGGACTTCACCAGCGGGATAATGAGCGATTGATTAAGACATTAAAAGACCTACGTGATGTAGGTAACACTGTCATTGTAGTAGAACATGATGAAGAAACGATTAGAGAAGCCGACCATGTCATCGATATCGGTCCTAGGGCTGGGCGTCATGGAGGAAAGATAGTAGCTCAAGGAGATGTAGATGATATTGTTAAAGTAGATGATTCATTAACTGGGCAGTATTTGTCAGGAGTTAAAGAGATACCAGTTCCCGAGGAAAGACAGCAGTCCGACGGTAGGTCTTTGGAAATAAAGGGGGCTAAACAGCATAATCTTAAGGATATAGATGTTGAGATTCCTTTAGGAGTCTTTACTTGTATAACTGGAGTCTCTGGTTCGGGGAAGAGTACCTTAATTAATGAAACGCTTAATAAGAAGTTAATGCAAGAGATCTATCAGTCAAAAGAGAAACCTGGTAAGCATGATGAGATAGTAGGCTTAGAAGAGATAGACAAAGTAATCAATATTGACCAGTCACCGATCGGAAGAACACCGCGATCTAATCCAGCAACTTATACTAAAGTCTTTAACTATATTAGAGAAGTCTTTGCTAAGACCCCAGAAGCTAAGCGTCGCGGTTATAAGAAAGGAAGATTTAGCTTCAACGTTAAAGGCGGTCGTTGCGAGGCTTGTAGCGGTGATGGAATCATTAAGATAGAGATGCATTTCTTAGCCGATGTCTATGTGCCTTGCGAAGTTTGTAATGGTAAACGGTATAATAACGAAACTTTAGAAATCAAGTATAAAGGTAAAACGATAGCTGATGTATTAGACATGATCGTTGAGGAGGCCTTAGAGTTCTTTGAGCATATTCCTAAGATTAAACGTAGGTTACAGACATTATATGATGTAGGTTTAGGCTATATGAAATTAGGACAACCAGCAACAACACTCTCCGGTGGAGAAGCTCAGCGGGTTAAATTAGCTACCGAGTTAAGTAAGAGAAGCACCGGAAATACAGTCTATATTCTTGATGAACCAACAACAGGTTTACACTTTGAAGACGTTAAGAAGCTGCTTCAAGTTCTCAAACGATTAAGAGAAGGCGGCAACACAGTCATTGTTATTGAGCATAACCTAGATGTAATTAAATCAGCAGATTATATAATTGACTTAGGACCAGAAGGCGGCGACGCCGGTGGAGAAGTAATAGCTACAGGAACCCCAGAAAAGATAGCAGAAATGGAAGATTCATATACAGGGCAGTTTTTACGGCAAATACTATAAGAGCAGAGAACAGATTATAGATGATCGTTAAAATCACTAAAGAATTAATTAGACACAGACTGACACAGACAAGGCACAGACTAAAGATAAAGAATAAAGAGGCTAATAATTAACAATTTAGGTTAAGTCAAATTGTTAAGGGATGATTAAATATAGATTATAAATAACAAATAGGATGTAGATTAATGTTTGTTAGATGTAAGATAAGATTTTAAAAGTCTAGTGTGTAGTCTGTGTAAGTCTTGGAGCGTCAAGTTAAGCTTATGTTTTATCCAATTGGTGAAAGTCCAATCTATTCAATTACCATTTTCAAATAGAAAATGAAGACAAGAGATATTGGAATGTATTCCCGAGTAAGAAATCCCTGAAAAAGTTAAGAAGGAAAATAGGAAGTTATTTAAAGAAATCTGGCCATCTGGTGCCAATGAGAATCGCAAAT